>Ga0075660_133_pt1 | contig 5073 bp, 5 predicted proteins | sample RifGroA1_FD_68405 | JGI IMG/M metagenome (GOLD analysis project Ga0075660, IMG submission 68405) | Microgenomates bacterium GW2011_GWA1_48_10 | reverse complement strand
GAGATCGCACTTCAACGAACGCAGCAAGCGAAATATTTCCCGGCTATGATGGAATATTATCTCGAGGGGAACAGCTTGAGTCCGAAACGGCCGCAGTTTCTCTACCGGCTTTTCAGCGCGTATCAGCTTGAGGGCAATATTGAGGAAGCAAAAAAGATAGGCACTCAAATTTTGAGCCAATGGCCGGAGCATTCCGAGATGCGAGCAGCTCTTGAATCTTTAGAGAAGAAGAAATAGTGTAATGAGGTGAAAAAGGCGCTTATTTTCGGAATTACCGGGCAGGACGGCAGTTACCTAGTTGAGTTATTGATCCAGAAAGGATACGAGGTGCACGGCGTAATTCGCAGGGCATCCACGTTCAATACGGGAAGGATCGACCATCTTTACCAAGACCCGCACGTGAATGGCACAAAGATGAGCCTTCACTTTGGCGATCTTGCTGATTCGAGCACGATCCGAAAGTTGATGTATCAAGTGCAACCCGATGAGATCTATAATCTCGGCGCGCAGTCGCATGTTCGTGTTTCGTTCGACATTCCGGAATATACCGCGAATATCGTTGGTCTCGGGACCCTCCGTCTTCTTGAGGCGATAAAAGACTACGAAGAAGCGACAAGCCGGAAGGTAAAATTTTATCAAGCATCAAGCTCGGAAATGTTCGGTGCAACTCCTCCGCCCCAAAACGAGAAAACCGCCTTTTATCCGCGGAGCCCCTACGGCATCGCAAAAACTTTTGCATTTTATGCGACTCGGAATTACCGCGAGGCATACGGCATTTTTGCGGTGAACGGCATTCTTTTCAACCACGAATCTCCGCGGCGCGGAGAAACGTTCGTAACCCGGAAGATCACCCGCGGTGTCGCGCGTATCAAAGCGGGTCTCGACAAGAAGATCTATCTCGGGAATCTTGAAGCGCGACGTGATTGGGGATACGCGCCGGAATATTGTGTTGATTTAGATACTCACATACTCTCGGATGCCGGGTTTAAAAATTACCAAGAGATTAAAAAAGGGGATTCAGTCATTAATTTCAATCTTATGAAAAATAAGATCGAAAAAGACACTATTCTTAAAACGCACCTTCTTGATTTCAATGGGAAAATGTTTGTGTTTAATGGGCGCGGAGTGAAAATTCAATGTACGCCGGAGCATAGAATAATTTATCAGCATAAGTCGAAACAAAGCAAGGGAGGATGGAGTAAGTGGAATGTAACAACGGCGGAAGAATTTGCCAGCCGGTTAAGTGATAAAACATTAAGGACAAAGTATGATTACCGCTTACCAAGCCTGAATGGCTACGTCGCCTCTGATCTTAATATATCCGATGACGAGTTGGCGTTAATTGGTTATTTGGCTGCGGAGGGATGCATCAAATTCGCGCCAGGTCATGGCCGAGGTGTTACAATCAGTCTTTCACAGTCTAAAAGTATTAATCGTTCTTATTATCAGGATATTAAAAGGATATGTCGGCGTCTAAAATTGAACTATCGAGAGAGAATGATGCAAAGTGGAACAGTAGAATTTATTTTTAATGCCGAAGCAACAAGAAAAACCCTCGATTTATACGATGGTTACAATATACATCGGATTCCTGAGTGGATTCTAAGTGGAAGTCCAAGGCAATTAAAGATTGTGCTGAAGTCGATGATGAACGGTGATGGTTCGTGGAGCAGTATGACCTATGTCGGTAAAAATTTATCGCTCATTAGTGATTTCCAGATAATTGCCACAAAACTTGGTTATCGCACCACCGTTCATCAGAGAAGGTCTGGTATTTTTGAGTGTACGCTTATAGCCAAGAGAAAAGAATATGCATATATTACAGAAATTGAAACAATTCCGTATCGTGGTAAGGTTTGGTGCGTGACCACCAAGAATGGAAGTATGATTATCAGAAAAGACAATAATGTATCCGTTATTGGAAATTGCGAGGCAATGTGGAAGATGATGCAGCAGCCGGAAGCTGATGACTACGTGATCGGGACCGGAGAAAGCCACAGCGTCGGTGAGTTTGTTGCGGAAGCGTTCCGAGTCGCGGGCATCAATGGCTGGAAGAGTTATATCGAAATCGATCCGCGGTATTATCGGCCGACCGAAGTGGAACATTTGGTTGCGGATGCGCGGAAAGCGAAGGAAAAATTTGGCTGGGCTCCGAAGACAAAATTCGAAGACCTTGTAAAAATGATGGTTGAGGCGGATATTCGAGCCCTCCAGCATCCCTCTTAGGGAATTCTTATGCGCGCTGTTTCTCGTCCTATTCCGAGTTCGCTGTATAAAAAGATCCACCGTGTCCTTCCTCTTGTGTGTGTGGACCTTGTGGTGCGAGATCGGAGCCGCAAGAGCTTCCTTCTTATTAAGAGGGCGAATGAGCCAGAGATAGGAAAGTGGTGGTTTCCCGGGGGAAGAATTTTCAAGAATGAAATGCTCAAAACGGCCGTCCTGAGAAAACTCAGGGAGGAAGTAGGTCTTCGTGGAAGAGTTATAAAAATACTGGGGGTGCATGAATATTTTTCGCGGACAGGGTATTTCCAAGGAACGAATTCTCATACGGTGCCCATCGTATTTCTGGTGGACCTTGTTGAGGACAAGACGGAGGTTCGTCTTGATGATCAGAGCGCCGAGTTTGGGTGGTTTAAAAATATAAGATCGAATTGGGACCCTTATCTAAAAAAATTCTTGAAAAGAGCTGGTTTCTCGTGAACAGCAAAAACGCACTTGGTTAGTTTGTAAATTTTTTGCGGAATAAAGATAATTGCAATATAATAGAATGAAATGAAAATACACTTGGGTTCGGTAAATATTACCGAGAAAACAAAGCAGTTGCTTAATGAAGCGCTGGATTCCGGTATTGTAAGCCAAGGGAAATATACGCGAGATTTTGAGGTGGAGATCGAGCGGCGTTTTGACGTAAAGCATGCACGAGCGGTTGCTTCTGGCACGGCAGCAGACTCCGTGGTTCTTGCCGTGGCAAAGTATTTGAGTCCTGGGCGGGATGAAGTTATTCTTCCTGCGCTTACATTCATTGCACATCTAAATGCCGTCTATTATAACCATCTTAAGCCAGTTTTTGTTGACGTAGGCCCTGATTTTCAGATTGATGTTTCGCAGGTTGAGGCAAAAATTACTTCGCGAACCCTTGCGATTATGCCAGTGAATCTTTTGGGCGGGTTTTGTGATATTGATCGGGTTATTGCAATTGCGCGGAAACACGACATATGGGCGCTGACTGACGATTGTGAGGCATTCGGTTCGAAATACAACGGCAAAGCTGCTGGGACGATTGCTGACGCTGGAACGTTTTCATTTTTTGCTTCGCATACCATCTGNCATCTGTTGTGGTGAAGGGGGGATGGTGGTTACAAATAATGACCGTATTGCAGAATTGGCGGTTGCGATTCGTAACCACGGAAGAAAGGGCGATCGCGTGGAAGATAAATTTACCTTTCCGTGGATTGGTTTTAATGCGAAGATGAATTCAATGGAGGCAATTGTCGGACTTGGCGCCCTTGACCATTTGGATGCCTATATCGAGCGTCGCAGGAAAAACTATCGTATGTTGCGCGACGGTCTCGGCGTTGACCTTCTTCCCGATGCGAATGGTGCCAAGATAGCTCACCATTGTTTCCCTATTCTTTTTAAGTCCCGCGAAATGCGTGACAGGATTCTTGCTGCGATATTTGAAACCGGCATTGAGTGCCGCCGCCTTTATAGCTCTCTCCCGACCGAAGAAGAATCCTATCGGCACTTGGGCTATAAACATGGAGATTTCCCGGTTGCAGAAGATCTTTCTGGACGTGGTCTCTTTTTGCCCATTCACCAAAATCTTACTGACGAGGATATTGAGTATATGATTAGCGCGATACAACCGCTGCTTCTTTAGATAATCTTTAAAAAATGAAGATCATTGATCTCCTAAGCAAGAAGATTCTCGTAACCGGAGGCTCCGGGTTTTTGGGGTCCTACCTTGCTGCGGAACTTGAGCGGAGCGGTGTTCCAAGAGAGAACATTTTTATTCCAAGGGCCAAAGAATATGATCTTACCGAGTTAGAACATTACGACAAGGCATTTCAAATTTTTTCGCCGGACATCGTAATCCATGCCGCGGCGAAAGTGGGCGGAATTGGATATAACATAACATATCCCGTTTCTATTTTCCGGGATAATTTAAAGATGGCGTTGAACATATTAGAGTTGTCTTCGCGCTACGCGGTCGAAAAACTTACGATTGTCGGTTCTGCTTGTATGTATCCCGGAGAACTTATCGGGAATTTTAAGGAGGAGGATCTGCTGAACGGTCCATTGCACCCAACGGTTGAAGTTTATGGCTTTTCAAAGAGGGCGTTGCTTTTGGGGGCCCGCGCATATGCACGCGAACACGGATTGAATTTTTCGTTTGTTGTCCCCACGAATTTATACGGTCCGCGGGATACGTTCGATCCGGACCGTTCGCACGTCGTTTCTGCGCTCATACGGAAATTCGTGGATGCGAAACAGGATGGGAAGGACGAAGTGGTTTGTTGGGGGACCGGCAATGCATACCGGGAATTTATTTTTGCGGGGGATGCCGCGGAGGCGATCGTGCGCCTTACGCAAATCGAACAATTTTCGGATCCATTAAATATCGGCACGGGAATTGGAACCTCGATAAGAGAGTTGGCGGAGATGATCGCCGGCATTGTGGGCTTTCGAGGGAAGACGACGTGGGATCATTCGAGGCCCGACGGGGCGATGCGAAAAGTTCTTGATATCTCGCGCATGAAAGAAGTTCTTGGCTGGGAACCTGCGCTTTCTTTAAGAGAGGGCCTCAAAAAGACAATTGACTGGTACGCAGAGAATCGAAAACGACTGGGATATTGAAGAAGATGGAATTTACCTCGCGGCGATTTTTGGTAACGGGCGGTGGCGGATTTTTAGGAACCCATCTTGTCAAGAGGATTAAGAAGCGCGGAGTGCCTGAAGGCAACATTTTTATCGCGCATTCTCGGGATTATGATCTGCGCAAGGGCGAGGATGCGCTCCGCGTGCTCAAGGATGCCCAGCCCGACATCGTTGTTCATCTTGCCGCCAAAGTGG
>Ga0075660_123_pt2 | contig 5080 bp, 1 predicted proteins | sample RifGroA1_FD_68405 | JGI IMG/M metagenome (GOLD analysis project Ga0075660, IMG submission 68405) | Microgenomates bacterium GW2011_GWA1_48_10 | reverse complement strand
ACGAACTGCACGCGAACCAAAAGCTAGTCATTGCCTCACCTCGCGGCCCAGAAGGCACACTGTACGAAGAAAATTATTTTGACGTCTACAAAGAAAGAGAAGACGGATCAATCGAGGTAACCAGATACCATTCAACACATTCATACGAGGGCTTTCACAAAGCAGCCCAAAAAGCAGATCCAACCTTTAAAAGCCCGCCGGAAAATAAGCCTCTTGATGCCGCCCATTTTCTGGATAAACCCATCATCACTTCGCTCTCCGAAGATGAAATATTGGAGCTTTTTGCAATAGACACGGAAGCGCAAAGCTACCGCGAAAGCCAGGAAATAATCGCGGTCTGCACCCCGATTATCACCGCCTACATAAATACCCTGGCAGAAGATCCGCTCGCAATAGATCAGATCAAAAAGACCATTAATACAATCTTTAATAAGGCTGACTGGGCAAAACAGCAAATCGACGAATCCGAAAAGCCAGACAATCAACAAAGGTCAATCCCCCGGTTAAGGGCAGGCCTTTGTCAGGCCGGTCCAGAGTTAAGGCCTGCCCTTTATCCTAGCGTAAAACCTGACCTTCACCCTATTGCTGTAATGCGTGAAATTGACCATTATGGCAGCCAGCCGGTGCGTCCATCCACAAGGGGCTGTCCGGGAGTCCAAAGAGGGTTTACCGTAAACCAGCCGGCAAAACTAAGGGCCGCAGCAAGATTGATTAGTGCTAAATCCGTCGCCGACTACGCAAGACTAGCCAAAAACACCTTGGATGATGAAGACGAAGACACCAGCGACTTCCCGTGTGGCGGAACCAAAGAAAACGGCGAACCCTGTACTTACATCGTTCGCTACGGTTCGGGCACTACTAAATGCCCAGACTGCGGCAGACCAGCTGTCTGCGCCTAACCTAACAGCCAATGTCAAGCCATTCCCAACCGTGAACCGTGAGCCGTCAACTGTCAACCGTTAACCTCATCAAGCCACTAGTCGCTAGTAGCTAACCTGCAAGTTGCTGTCAACAATTTAACAATATAGCAATATAACAATCTTCTAAAGTTGACGCCGTCAACTTATTTCCCTAATATGGAATTAGCCGTTGGGAATTCACAATGGTTATGCCTGCATGAAATTGCCTACCGTTTTTGCTAAACCTATTTTAGCCTGTTTTCTGTTCCTGTTTGCCTGTTTCGTGTTCCTTCTAGTCGCCCCAAACTTAACCAAATCTGCCAATGCATACTCTGGAACCATACAAAATGTTCAAGATTCCGACTGGTCAGGACAAAATGTAACCTTTCGCTGGAGTCCCGCAGTTGATATAGACGGTGTAAATTTAATTATTGTAGATTACGATGATCCCGACCGTCCCGCTGTTTACAGTAGCATTGACCATGGCATAAACCTCCGAGGCCGTTCAAGCTTAACCGTAAATACCGCCGATTGGAATATTGCTGTCCATCCGCCTGATGGACGATTCCAAGTTGTTCTTGTCTGGATCACTGCTGAGGTTTCCAATAGGGAAACATTCACAATACCTGTTTCGGGTAGCTGGAGCCTTACTGCGGGCACCCCGGACGGCACAAAAGTCACCTTCACTTGTGGTGGATGTCCAAACGCCAATGTAGAGATCTTTGTCCTGGGCCCGGACCCGGACACAACCGTCAGGGACCAAAGCGGATCCATGGCAACCAGAACTACGTGGGACTGGGTCTATGGATCAGCTTCAGGGACTTACACGGCAAATTTAGTAGCCTTTGGCTACAATGTTGTCGCCACAACAAAAGTTACGATAAGCGGTCCCACTCCCACTCCCCCTCCCCCTCCCCCTGGTGGTGACTGTACCAATGCAGGTACCGGGCAATATGTTCTGGGTAATAGCCCTGCTATAAACGGTAATAATGTAACCTTCACAATAAGTGCTGGTTCCCTGGCACTACCTGTAAACTCAGCAGCAGTACTCCACGTGATTTATAACCCGGATACAGAATCACCGGCAGGCTCACCCGGGGCAATTTTAGGGGGCTCCGCTAGCTGGACAGCACCCGGACCAGGCAATTACTGTGCAGCCCTTGTCTACATCACAACCCAAATTTCCAACGCAGTTCCGTTCACAGTCGGAGCTGCAACAGGCGACACCTGCACCAGCTCTGCCCTAAATTGGGTAAACGACTTCCGCTGCCGGGCAATTGGTGGAGGCTGGTTTGACAGTGACGTCTTCACAGCAGGCCAAACCGTAATGACACTCGAATCCTTTAATTTCATTGTCTGGGGTGAGTCCCCTATGAACGAAAGATGGGCTACGGACACAACGAAAAAGACCGGTGCACTTGCCTTAACAGGCAGTATGGTTGCCTCACTCTACAGCGCCCCACCGGCATCCGGTATCCAATACTTTGCCCAAAAAATCCACGATCTTAACCCCGTCACACCCGCATATGCTGCCGCAGGCGGAATCGGCTACCAGACACTCGGGCCTGTCCAAAAAATCTGGATTGCCTTTAGAAACATCGCCTACGTCGGTTTTATTATTGTTTTTGTCATTATGGGTTTCATGATAATGTTCCGAGCCCATATTTCACCCCAAGCAGTTGCCACCGTCCAGGATTCCATACCAAGGCTGGTTATTGCCCTTATTTTGGTTACCTTTAGCTACGCTATAGCCGGTTTTATGATCGACATCATGTTCTTAGTGCTTAACATTGCCATCCAAGCGCTTGTAGCTACCAAACTTATTAACAATGCTGACTACATCTTCAAGGATAACGTTTTCACCGTAATATGGAGCAATTGGGGAAGTGTCTTCAAACACGTAGCGTTTGCAGTAAAAGACCTCATAAAAGATGCATTTGAATTACCCGGAGGGTTCGTTGGAGATTTAGCAGAAAAAGCGCTAGGGTGGACTGGTGGAGGCTTGGCAGCCCTGGTTATCGGCATTGCCTTACTGTTTGTCATGTTCAGGATATTTTTAATGCTTCTAATGGCCTACGTAATGATCATTCTTTTAACGATGTTTGCCCCGTTTTTCTTCCTTGTCCAGGCCCTGCCGGGCAATAACGGCGCCAAGGAGTGGTTCAGGCAGATGGCCTCCAACATTGCCGTTTTCCCCACAGTCGCCTTAATGTTCATTCTTGCCGGTATCCTGGGAGGCATTGGCAACCTTACTGGAGGGGGGGGAGGCCCAGCCATCCAGCCCGCCCAGATCGGCCAGTTCCCGCTTATAATGGGTAATTTAGACGCGCAAGCAATCGGCGAGCTAGTCGGCATCGGATTCTTATTGATAACCCCATCTGCCGCCGAAATTGTCAAAAATGCCATGGGTGGCAAAGGCGGCGGAATGGGCAGCATGGGCGCCGCAGCCGTCGGAGCGAGCCTCGGAGCCGGTGCAGCAGTTGTAGGCGCAGCAGGCAGGGGCGCAGGCAACTACATAGTCCAGCGAAGCCCGATCGGAACAAGGATGAGAGCTGGCCAAATGTTGAGGGAAGAAAGGGCAGCAGAACAAGCACAATTACCTACATTTGCAAGCACCCAAAAGGCAATGCACGCAGAGGACGCAGGTAAGCCAAAAGCACCCCGAACATCATAAATAAATTCCTATAGCGAAAATGCAAAAAACCGATAGTTATCTGCCCGGTTGCTGAACTATGCTCCTTGCCCCTTGCTTAACAAACTCCTTGGCCGATTCCAATATTGCAGCAATCAATGCCCCTATAGGTGTACCCTTTAGTTCATACGCAACTCTTCTTAAGCCCTCCAAGCCCTGCCTGGTCCATCGAAACGGCGTTGTCCCCAGCGTGGCACCAACAATACCAGGTACTTCCACATTAACAATCTCAGGTATGCCCCACTTACCACCTATCTTAAGCTGCTTAAAACCAAAGAGCTTTCTCTTCTCATGTTCCCCTTGCCCTCTCTCCATAATACCCGTGCCTATAAAGTCATCGACCGCTCCCTGACCAGCTGCCGTATTCAAATTTCTCCTATTAAACAACCTCTGGTTGTGTCCACTCTCAACATCCCAATGACCCCTCCAACCCAAAACTGCAAGGATATGATCTCTTGCAAACCTCGTAGAATAAGCGCCTTTTACGCGGCTTACCAACCGTACAAGCTTGCTCACGGTAGGGTTACTCAAATAATCCTGCATTGCTTCCGGGCCTTCAGCCTCCAACCCTTTCTTCGCATCCGAAAAATAGTCTATAAAGCCAAATTTCGTCATCTCTTTATCCTTTGCAACTTTGCTAAACTTCGTTTCCTTACTTGAAAGATATAATGCACCATTCTGAACCATGTCCATAATAACTACGGACCTCATCCACCCCACAGCCTCCTCATGGTATGCCTTGCTGTCAAGATCTATTTTCCCCATCATTTGTCTTATTCTTTGCTCAACGGTTTCCCTTTGCTCAGCCGTCAGAAACTTATCTGCCCACCTCACCATCATCGAAACTTGCGGTGTATAGTAATGGTGCTTACCGGGGAATGCCTGCTTAAATATCGTGTTCACTTCATCCTGCTTAGCTCTTCCTCTGTTCTCTACGTCCTGGTTAAAGAATGCCCAAAGGTCATCCCGCGCCCTTCCATGAAAAAGGTTGGTGCTGTGATGGAATACAACACCATCAAAATCGTCGTCGAATTTACTTTTGGTATCCCTAGAATAAACTCTTATGTAATCTTGCGCGCTCCACTGCATCATCCAAGCCCAGTTAAATGCGTTATAATCAACAGAACCGAAATATCCAACTTCTTCCAGCTCGTCAAAATCCGCATCTTTTAAATCTTTCTCAAAACTACTAAAGCCTACGTCACCTGCTTTAACTATCTCTTTGCTTGGATCATAAGTCCCCCGGTAAACCTTAAGCTGCATATCTTTAAGCTTCTGTTTCAACCTTTTTTGCTCGACTTCCCTCCAAACATCTTGGTAGGATTTACCTATCCGAGCCTCCAAATAATCCCGGATCTGATCTTTACCGACTTCGTCCTCACCCCAACCCAGCCCCCTCAAAAAGTCAACCAAATCCCCGTTCACCCTTAAGGCCTTATCCCCACTTAGCATTTCGTCGATGTCCTCCTTCTTGAACGGTGACGCTTCG
>Ga0075660_132_pt1 | contig 5307 bp, 7 predicted proteins | sample RifGroA1_FD_68405 | JGI IMG/M metagenome (GOLD analysis project Ga0075660, IMG submission 68405) | Microgenomates bacterium GW2011_GWA1_48_10 | reverse complement strand
GCAACAGGGTCTGCCTGAAAAAACTCGTCACCCCACATAACAATAAATGGCTCGTCCCCAATTACTTCTTTTGCAACCAGCACCGCATGCCCATTACCGAGGGCCTCTTTTTGCCGTACATAAACGAAATCAGCCAAGTCGGAAATTCTTCTTATTTCATCTAAAAGTTCGAGCTTGCCGTCTTTTTCAAGCCTGGCTTCCAACTCAAAATGCTTGTCAAAGTGATCCTCGATTGAGCGCTTATGCCAGCCCGTAACAATAACTATTTCCTCGATTCCCGCAGCTACTGCTTGCTCAACTACGTATTGGATAATTGGTTTGTCGACTATTGGAAGCATCTCCTTGGGCATTGCCTTTGTCGCCGGCAAAAACCTCGTCCCAAACCCCGCCGCGGGAATTACTGCTTTACGCACCTTTTTAATTTGATTAGACATTTGTCCTCCCATACGTTGATAAAATACCAAAGGCGGGATCAGTCCCGTTCATCCGACATCGTGATGCGAAACTGTAAGATTCGAGAACGACGAGGATTAAATGGGAACCCGCCGCGGGAATTACTGCCTTACGAACCTTTTTCATAATTAGTAAATGTAATTATCTCTCTATTGGTTTTCCAAATCAACCAATACTATTAATTCTTAATTCTTGCTTCTTGATTCGAAATTCTGTTATTATTACCGCTAACCTTGACATTGAAGGGAGATTATTTAGTGGTTATTAATCCGCTCAGCTACATAAAAGAATCAAAAGCAGAGCTTGACAAGGTCATCTGGCCTACGCGTCAGGAAACGTTGCGCCTAACAGTAGTTGTGCTGGTAGTAGCAGTATTAGTCGGCGCTTATATCGCCGGCCTTGATGCACTCTTTACCAAAGTAACGGAAAGGCTGCTTCAGCTTCCATCAACACGTTAATATGGACGATATAAACGACAATAAAAATACGGCGCAAGATGCACCAAACGACGAAAGCCCGCAAGGCGCGGTAGATTCAACACCGGCCGAGCCCGAAGTGGCTGAAGCAACCCAAATCGAAGAGCCTGAAACCGCTGAAATCGAAGAAGTCGAAGCCAAGCCGCAAGACGAAACAGTCGAAGAAACCCAAACCGCCGAAGTAGAAAACGCACCCGAAGAAAAAGTAGAAGAGTCAAAGCCCGCTCCGGAGCAGGAACCTGAATCGGAGACAAAATCGAAACCAAGACCCGCTGATGAAAAGTCAACTCCCTCAAAGCCTAAGAACCCGGATGCCAGATGGTTTGTTGTCCATACTTATTCCGGCCATGAATCCAAAGTCGCCGCAACCCTAAAACAAAGGGTCGATTCACAAAAGCTTTCCGATAAAATCCTCGACATTCTAGTCCCTACCCAGGAAAAAATTGAAATTAAGGAAGGCAAAAAGAACACAGTAAAAGAAAAGATTTTCCCAGGATACCTATTGGTTAATATGGTTTTAGACGACACAACTTGGCTTGCAGTCAGGACGACTCCCGGCATAACCGGCTTTATCGGCACTTCCAATAAACCAACCCCGCTACCCGAGGAAGAAGTAGAAACGATTAAACGCTTCATGAGCCTGGAAGCCCCCAAATTTAAAGCCGCTTTCTCAGTCAACGAAGCCGTCAAAATTACAGACGGGCCATTTTCCGAATTTTTGGGTACGATCTCCGAAATAGACGACGAAAGAGGCAAGTTGAAAGTTTTAGTTTCCATCTTCGGCCGCGAAACCCCGGTCGAGCTAGACTTTCTGCAGGTCGCCAAGCTTTAAAATTTAATGTTAGATCGAGACCCGATCTTTTTCCCGCCAAGCATATTGGAGCAAGTTGAAATGTTAAAAGGCAGCATTATGGAATATAAGACTGCCCCTAAACCTACCGATATTAATGATGATCTCGACGCGGCAGGGTTCTTAACAGAAGAGTGTCACGCCCAGGCAACCGGCCTACACATACTTTCAAGATATCTCCGCTCGGAAGCAACACATTTGCTTGCACACCTCAATAGTCTAAAATACTAATGTGCCCGCAAACCTGCTTTCAAAAATCAAAGGCCCTTTAGTTGCAATTGGCTTATTGGTAATAGGCCTGCTGCTCTCAAGCCTCAATAACAAAACTTATTTCGACCAGTTCTTTTTCGGCGCCGAAAACAAAACACCCGCCCCCAGCATAACCAACCTAGCAATCCAAAATTACCTTCAGGCAGAAACAGGAAAACTTCCCGGAAACTACTGCGTATACATAAAAGACTTAAAACGCGGGGCAACTTACAAAGTTAATGCCAACCAACCGCTTGCAACCGCAAGTATTTACAAACTGGCAGTCATGTATAAAACTTATGACGCCATAAACCGCGGCGAGCTAAAAAAAGAAGATGTTCTCACCGAAGACGAATCTACACTTGACCAAATTCTGAAGCCGGAAGCCGATACAAACACAAGCGGAACCGTTAGTTACATGGTTGCAGATGCCCTCAGGGCTATGATTACCGTCTCCGATAACTATTCAGCACTTCTTCTTGCCGATAAACTCGGCTGGAAAAACATAGACGATTTTCTAAAGCAGCAGAAAATAGAAGGGTTCGATCTCGTTGGCGGCCAACAGCCGACAGCAACAGCCGAAGCAGTCGCCATTCTCCTGGAGCGGATTTTCAGAAACACAGCCGTAAACTCCCAAAGTTCCGAGGAGATGAAAGGTTTACTCCTGGCGCAACAGGTAAACGACAGGATACCCAAATACCTGCCAAAAGATACTAAGGTTGCCCATAAAACCGGAGAACTGGATAACTTTCGCCATGATGCAGGGATTATCTATGGCAAAAACAGCACATACATCTTCGTATTCCTATCCGAAACACCCGCCCCCGGAGATGCAGTTGAAAATATCGCTAATCTTTCCCAAAAAATGTATGACGCCCTGGAAAATCCCAACTCCTTGAAATAAAGCCGCGCTTTAGCGTATACTTCCAAAACTATGGCCAAGAAGATAAAAGCAATCGTAAAACTTAACGTTACAGGCGGACAGGCAACCGCTGCCCCACCCGTGGGCCCCGCCCTTTCCCAACACGGCCTGCAGATAATGGATTTTGTCAAAGCTTTCAACGATAAAACGCAAGACCAAAAAGGCACTGTTTTACCGGTAGTCGTCACAATCTACGAAGACAGGACTTACTCTTTCTTCGTCAAAAAACCGCCGGTTGCAATTCTTATAAAAAAAGCGCTTAATCTCGAAAAAGGGGCACAAACTCCCGGCAAACAAACTGTTGCCAAACTCTCAAAAGCCCAGGCCCAAAAAATCGCAGAAGAAAAAATGTCCGACCTTAATACCAAAGATATAGAAGCTGCCATCAAAATAGTCCAAGGTACCGCCAGAAGCATGGGAATAGAAGCAATAGATTAAGCCATGGGTACAACTCGAATCAAAGTAATAGATTTATCATCAAGTCAAAAGGAGATTAAAACCTCCAGAAAGCATGCTCGCCTCGCTCCGCCCGCCGAAGACGAGGTTCGCCTGCGGCGACTGGCGGAGCGGGCCGAGAAACTGGCAGGCGTTCCAAAACTGGAAAAAGAAGAAAAAGAAAAACGGCATCAAAAACCCCAAGCCACAGACGAAAGACTGGCCTCGTCAGCTGCTGATGAAAACCTGGTAGTCACCGAACATGCAGAGGGAGATGCTGAAAACATTGAGCCGGAATCAGCTATTCCTGCAAAATCCCCGCTTTCAAAAGTGGCTGGAAAGAAAAAATCGGCACGCCGCCGAGGTTCAAACTACGAAAAAGCAAAAATGCTGGTTGAGGATAAACTCTACAGCGCCCAGGAAGCCTTTGAACTTCTGCCAAAAACTTCATTTGTCAAATTCGACCCTTCTGTTGAGATTCACGTCGCAGTTTCCGAAAAAAGCATTAGAGGGGCAGTTAGCTTCCCTTATTTCACCGACGAGAAAAAAGTCAAACGGTACCTTGTATTTGCCGACAAAAAACCGCAGACAGATGTAAAAAACGTTATATTTGCAAACGAAAAAACAATAGAGGATTTAGAAAGCGGCAAGCTTAAACCAGGCAAAGATTTCGACACCGTTGTTGCCGGCCCTAAATTCATGCCATCACTTACCAAAGTCGCCAAAATCCTTGGGCCCCGCGGCATGATGCCAAACCCCAAAAACGGTACCGTTACAGACAATTTCGAAAAGTTCCTCCAGGATTCGGCAAGCGCCAGTACTCAGTTTAAATCCGACCCCTCCTCACCTGTCGTTCATATAAAAATCGGCAAGCTTTCGCAAAAACCGGAAGAACTTTCCCAAAATATGAAAGCTATAATTCTGGCAATCGGCCATTCAAAAATCAAGAAAGCTCAAATTACATCCACTATGGGACCGGCAATAAGGGTAGACACCGCCTCGCTCTAATTCTCGCGAAAAATCAACTCCTTGACAGGCAAGCCCTGATCTGATAATTTTCCTCTGCTAAATCTGTATATGCTAAAGAAATTCAAACTTCGCCCCCTCAACAATGACCTAATATTTCAAAAGTTGGGCTCGGCTTTGCCGAAACAACTTTTACCTATCAGAGAAAGAGGGACACTAAAGAGAAAACCGTAAGGTTGTCTCCTTAAAGTAAAAAGGAGGTGATGTTAATGATCGATGACACAACAATGTTGCAAGATGATGATGAAGACGAAGAAGAAGATAAGGAAGACAAAGACGATTCAGACGACGAGGAAGAATCAATGTAGTCTGGGAGTTTAAAAAAGCCTCAAGAAACTTGCTTTCTGGGGCTTTTTTGTGGGCTCCTTGACAACCAAAGTCAAATCTAGTTAAATACCCTAAATCCAAAGACCGTAGGCATATTGGACAAAATCCGATATTTAATATCACCTACGCAGGGCGAATCTAGATAATAGTTTATAGACGATAGACTATAGTCGAACGTAACGTCTCCTTGGAGACGTTTTTTTATGAAAAAACACACTAAATCTGCCCGCGAAATAAAAGAGGAAAAAATCCAAAACTTGGCCGAAAAATTTGAAAAGGCCAAGACTTTAACTTTCGCCGACTACAGGGGATTAACCGCCAACCAAATCGCGTCCCTTCGTGGAAAAATAAAAGCCGCAGGCGGTGAAATGTTGGTCGAAAAAAACACCCTGACCAAACTTGCCCTTAAAAGCACAGGGCACACAATTGCAAAAGAAAACGATCCCGAAAACACTCTTTTGACAGGACCAACAGCAACTATAATTGCCTACGAAGACGAGATCGCCCCTATCAAAGAAAGCGCCCTAAGTAGTAAAGAAATCGGCTTGCCTATTTTTAAATTCGGCTTC
>Ga0075660_128_pt1 | contig 7194 bp, 5 predicted proteins | sample RifGroA1_FD_68405 | JGI IMG/M metagenome (GOLD analysis project Ga0075660, IMG submission 68405) | Microgenomates bacterium GW2011_GWA1_48_10 | reverse complement strand
GCGCGCTGAAACAGAAAGTTAATATCGTCTACGAAGCGCATTTCAAGCGGACATTCATTCATTCTTACGACATTGCGCGGAGTTTTGTGTTCGCCGTCGCGCATTTTGACGAACTCAAGAACGAGATTTTCAACGTGGGATCGGAAGATATGAATTTTACCAAGGAAGAAATTGCGGAAAAAATAAAAGAAAGCGTTCCGCATCATTTGCATTTTGCCGATTACGGCACCGATCCCGATCAGCGGAATTATGAGGTTTCGTACGCAAAGATCCGAGAGAAGGGATTTGAGACAACCATCAGCCTTAGTGACGGTATCGCGGAGCTTTTGAGCGGCTACCAGGCGCTCCATATTCACAATCCATTCTCGAACGTGGAGTAGTGGCCTGCAGTATGGAGCTTAAGGATAAAAAAATTGTTGTTACGGGTGGCGGGGGATTTTTGGGGGGCTTTATCGTTGCGGGCCTTAAAAAGCGCGGCGTTCCGGGGGGGTATATCCATATTCCTCGGACGAAAGATGGAATTGATTTTCGCAGGCAAGAGGACTGCGAAAAGTATTTTGCAAAAACAAAGCCGGATGTCGTAATACATTGTGCGGCGAACCAAGGGGGGATCGGCTACCACTCCGGAAGACAGGCGGATCTTATGATGGATAATATCCGAATGGGTTTTTTTCTTATGGAGGCCGCAAGGGCAGCAGGGGTTTCTAAGTTCGTGAATATCGTTGCGGGGTGCTCTTACCCCGGATACCTCGAGAAGGACGAACTTCAGGAAGAAAACTATTGGGACGGGCCGCTCCATGAGTCAATCTTCAGCTATGGATTTTCGCGGAAGGCGAGCGTGGTTTACAGCCTCGCACTCAAAAAGCAGTTCGGTTTCAATTCCATTAACCTCCTACTTGCTAACATGTTCGGTCCTGGTGAGCACTTTAATCCAGGGCAGAGCAAGGCACTTGCCGGCCTCATTAGAAAATTCTATGAAGCAAAACGAGACAACGCTCCGTCGGTCGTGGTATGGGGTACCGGAAAACCGGTGCGCGATTGGTTGTATGTCAAAGATGGCGCCGAGGGGATTCTGCGCGCGACGGAGGTGTATGATGACGTGGAGCCATTAAACATTGCAAGTGGCATAGGAATCTCGGTTTCTGATCTTGCTCATATGATCAAAGATGCCGTGGGATATAACGGAGAGATCGTATACGATACTTCGCGTCCCGATGGGGCTTTGAAAAAAACATTCAGTATTCACCACATGAAAGATAAGCTCAATTGGATTCCCACATCTCCGCTCAAAGAAGCAATTCGGGAAACAGTGGAGTGGTTTCGCGCGAACTATTCCCATGCGGTCTCCCACTAATAAATTAAAAATAGGCGTCCTTGGGGGAAAAGGGCTTTTAGGTTCGGCGCTTGTTTTGGAGCTTGGAAACGATTTTGAAACAGTAGCTATCGATCGTGAAAATTACAAGGATCATCTTGGGGCTTCTTTTGACGTTTTAATTAACGCCAACGGGAACAGTAAGAGATTTTGGGCGAACGAGCATATTGTAGAAGATTTTGAAGCATCAACCGCTTCGGTGTATCGGAGTTTGTTTGATTTCAATTTTCGAAAATACATCTATATATCTTCGAGCGATGTGTATGAAGACCACTCGAGTCCAACCACTACGAAAGAAGAAACGGTTATAAATTGCAGAAATCTTTCTCCGTATGGTTTTCATAAATATCTAAGCGAGCAAATTGTTGCGAAAAACGCCCCAGATCATATCATTCTGCGCTGCTCGATGATGATCGGACAAAATATCACAAAGGGGCCGTTTTTTGACGCATTGCACGGCAAGCCTCTTTTTATCACCCCTGGATCGCGGCTTCAGCTCATCACGGTTCACGAAGTGGCGCGCATTGTCCGGGCGGTTATTGGCGGTTCGGTTTCGAACGAAGTTTTTAATGTCGGGGGGACGGGCACCTTTCTTTTTGAGAGGATCGGGGCATATGTTCCCGGATCCCTCAGTGTTGGCCCGGAAGCCCTGGAACAGCGTTATGAAATGGACGTAAGAAAAATTAGCCGTTTGTTTCCTATTGCCACTTCGGAAGAGTATGCGAATGATTTTCTGGCGCATTACCCACATGATCCAAAAAACTCTTAGGGAATCAAGGCGGTTTCTTGTGGTGGGTGGAATGAGCACCGTGCTTAATTACGGCATATTCTGGCTCTTTCTTGCTCTTGGGACCAACTATGTGATCGCGGCAGTGGCGGGGTATCTTGTTGGCCTTTTTTTTGGATACTACCTGAATCGGTCATGGACGTTCACGTCTGTTGCGGAAAGGAAAACAGATGAATTTGCCCTGTATGTTTTTCTGTATCTTGTGTCGCTCGCGGCGAGTATTTCTTTTCTTGGCATATTGGTGGGTAAATTTTTTATGCATCCTCTCGTGGCGAACGTTTTTGCGATCGGCCTTTCAACGGTAACGAACTTTCTCGGTTCGAAGTTCTTGGTGTTCCATGCGGGCGCCCTTGGATATTTAAAGCGCATACGCGGATACCTTACCGTATCGTTCTGGGCGATCCTCGGCGTCAAGGTGGCGAGCAGTTTTCTTTTTGGGTCACCATTCATGACCCAGGGGTTCATCCCGTTCGTTAGCTACTTCGCTCATACGCTTGGAAATCCCTACGATTATTTTGCGGCTATTGGGGCGCAGGTTTTTCCGTATCCCGCGGGTATGCTTTTTATTTTTAGTATCCCGTTTATTATTGCGGAAAACATACTTCCCGCCCAAATTTTTCTTAATATTCATACCCAGCTTTTTCTCATGCGCCTGCCCATTATCGCGCTTGATGTGCTTCTCTATATTATTCTCTGCATGTTCCTTCCCACCAAGGAACGGAAGGTGCGCTTGCTTTATTTCGCTTCCCCAATTCTTTTCTATATCAACTATTTTCACGGCCAGCTGGATATTGTTCCGATGTTTTTCCTCTTTCTTTCCCTCGCCCTGCTTTTTAAGAAAAAAACACTGCCGGCATTCGCTGTTTTGGGATTGGGAATCGCGATGAAAACGCATATTGCGGTGGCTATCCCATTCTATTGTATCTATCTCTATCGCAACAAAGAGAGCCCCGTTGCTATCTTGAAAATGTTTTTGGTGTCTTTTGGTGTCTTTTGGGCGGTGAACCCATTTCTCTTTTCCCAGGGATTTATTTACTCTGTTCTCAATAATCCGGAGCAACAGCGGCTATTCTCGCTTTTCATCCCGTTTGGGTTCGATGACTTAAGGTTTTTCCTTGCGCCGGCGGCATTGATCGCCATTTTGTATCACTTCTCTTCTTACAAAAAACTGAATCACGATTCTCTTCTGCTTGTTTTGGGGCTTGCCTATGCAGTGCTTATTTCGCTCGTGCCACCGATGCCCGGCTGGTTTTATTGGTCGGTGCCGTTCTTGATATTGTTTTTTGTTAAATTTAAGGGAGCTCCCGTGTGGAATTTATGGGTGATGAACGGTCTCTATGTCCTGTATTTCTTGTTCTCGAGCGATTCGGATGTTATTCAAAGCCTTTTGCCGTTTCGGGGGCCCTTCCGTGGTGGACCTTCGATTTTCGGTATGCTCGAGGGCGCGGGGATGAATGCGGCTCTTTTTCAGGATATTCTCTTTACGCTTCTCGAAGCATCACTTCTCTTGGGCGCATTTTGGTCGTATAAAATGGGCACTTCGACAAATTTACTCTATCAGGAAAAGAAGAGCAGATTTGTGTTGGGCATTGCCGGGGATTCGGGCGTCGGGAAGTCTACTCTCGCCGACGCTTTTTCGCGCGTGGTTGGGCATGAAAATATTGCCCGCCTTGATGGGGACGATCTTCATAAATGGGAACGGGGGAATCCCGAGTGGAATGCCGTTTCTCATTTGAACCCCAAAGCGAACCTCCTTCACGTAGATCTTGTTCATGCCGTTACGCTTCTTCGCGGAGATTCCATCGAACGGCGGCCCTATGATCATTCCACTGGGAAGTTTTCCACTCCGGTTGATATGGAGGCAAAAAAGTTCATTCTTTTTCAGGGACTCTTGCCGTTCATGCTCGAGGAGATGCGTTCCATGTTCGATCTTAAAATATTTATGGAAGCAGATGAGCCATTGCGTATCGCATGGAAGATGGCGCGTGACGGAAGTGAGCGCGGTTATTCCGAGGTGGAAACGAAGGCCCAGATCGAGCGCCGAAAGCCCGACGCGGAAAAATTCGTATCTCCACAGAGAGAATTTGCCGACTGGGCAATTCATTATGCGCACGAGGGCGGCAGAACCTACAGCACGGAGTATATTTTCAAGAATTCCATAGGGGTAGACGGCCTTGTTGAACAACTCTCCGCCGTTCAGGAATTTTCCGTTGAACATTCCTATGTGGACATGAATTATCAACGCCTCGTTTTCCGCGGAGAAATTTCCGCTACTGTGCTCCGCGAAGTTGCCTATAGGCTTTTCCCGAACATGTTCGATCTGGTCGATCATGACCCGGATATCCTTTCGGGAATTTCGGGAATTCACCAGCTTTTCTTCATTAATTTTCTCAATCATTTTTATCTTGTCCGCCTTCACCGTGCGCGCCTTTCTTGATATTTCAAACAAATTAGGGAGTTCTCCGATGTTCGCGCAAGGGGCGGGCGGGAATACGTCCGTAAAGCGTGGGAATCGGATGTACGTAAAAGCCTCGGGTGTTTTTTTAAAGGATCTTCGAGAAGGATATGGTTATGCTTGCTGTGATTTCGGAAAGATACGCGGTTATATAGAGAAATTTTCGTTATCCGATAGCCCGAGCGAGCTGGAGTTCGACGCATTCCTCAGATCGGCTCTTTTCCCGGAAGAAACGTTCGGGGAACCTTCTATTGAGACAGGAATACACGCCGTTTTGGATTCCGCATATGTTGCCCACACGCATAGCGTTATGGCGAATATTTTTACCTGCATGAAGAATGGATACAGGCTTCTTTCGCGCATATTCGATCCACGGAGCTTTGCTCACGTTCCCTATTTTAATCCCGGAGCCCAGCTTTCATGCGGGATCGCATCGCTTGCGAAGCAGGGGCCGCTACCGCCCATCCTGTTTCTTAAGAATCACGGATTGGTCGTCCACGGAGAGGATGCCGAGACTGTCGTATCGCAAACACTTGAAGTGCATCGAGCCATTGAGAAATATCTCACCGAGAACAACGCGTTCGAGGAATTCCGCGTGGAGCGCGAGATGGCCGATTTTTCATCGCATCTCTTTCCCGACTCGGTTGTTTATTCGGGCATCGATCCTTCCCAGCTTGCTCCGGACAAAAGGGACGTTCTTTTTGAGATAAGCTCCGCTGTGCGCTATGTCACGAAAATGATAAGGCGCCTTGGAGAAGAGCCACGCTTCATAAGCGTTGCCGATATGGAGCGCATCCGTGCTATGGATAAGGAAAAAATGAGAATGCGTATGATAATGAAAGAAGTATGAGCGATCATATAAGATCATTTTTCTCCGGCAAGGACGCAAGAAAAAAGGGGATAGCCATTGCTCTTGTCGCCATTGTCGCGCTCTCTTTCGCGTGGCGTTTTACCGCGAGGATAAAGCATTTTCAAGAATGCGATTCTTCTGCGGTATACGCGATGGTGTCCGACACCTATGGGATCCAAGGTCAACTGGGGGAAAAGCTTGAAAAAACGGCCAATGAGGATTCGGCGGGGTTCTATCGGTCGCTTGCGAATACGCGCCTCGCCCTTCGTTTTTATGCGCTTTCTGCGGTTTCGGTCCATGCTTTCCGCTCGCTTCTTACCGTTCCGTTCGCCTCGACCTATTCGGCGGGGTCGGGTTTTATATACGGTCTCGTGAGCCACGAGGGGATGAACTACCAGGAATTTCTTTCGCGCGCCGTAACGATCACGTTGCTTCTTTTCCATGTGAGCGTGCTTCTGCTTTATTTCACTCTGCGGCGCATGGGTATTTCCGCGGGTTCCGCGCTTCTCGCTTCGCTTGTTATGCTATTTTCCATTTCCCTTTCTTCGTATGGATATCACCTGGGGAGTACCGTATGGAATTACGCAAGCGGATTTTTGTGGTGTTACCTTTTGGCGCGTTTTTGGCGAACGCCAAAAACGTTCTGGATCGTCGCCGTTGCGACTGCAGTTCTTATCTTTTTTAATTATCTTATCATTCTCTTTTGGTTCTCATTCATATTCGCGGTTCTCTGGAGCACTTTCGCTCGCGAAGGCCGCCGCACGATGACGCGGGAGATCGTTCGGCTCGCGCGATCCCAGTGGCTCGTAGCGATCGCAATTCTTGTGGTTCTTTTCTTTTATCCCCCGGGGCAGGGTAATCGCGTTGACACTATTCTCTCGTCTTTTTTCAGCGATTCTTATTATATTGTATTGAACTTTTTCAGTTTTTCCGCTCAAAACACCCCGCTCGACGTCATCGTATTTCTTATGGGGGGAGCGGCGGTCGCGGCTTTTTTCTTCGCAAAGCGGATGCGCAACCGGGAATCTTCATCGGATATCCTTGGGCGCATGCTTGTTGTGTTGTGTCTTTTGTTTCTGTTTTTCGTCGCAGTGGGCGTTCTGGGGTCTGCGCCGTCCCGCCATATTCTTTTCCTCGCCCCTCTTGTGTTTATCGGCCTCGCAGAAGGGATCGAAGCGGCAAGGACCTATGTGGCGCCTTATATTTCCTATTGGGTGATAGGAGGCGCGTCCGCACTTCTTTTGTTTTTTGGATTTGTTTCGATGGGAACGCGCATGGAAACGGCAAGCGCACGGATGGCTGATGCGACGAATCCCAGAATTCAAGGCATAGCCACATTCTATTGTATGATCGATACTATCGAACGGATGTCGGTGGAGTATCCTGTTATTAAGGCAACTTCGCCGGAACTTCTCCAAAAGGGCGCCGTGTATCTATATGTCGACAGGAAAGATGATTTCCGGACGATGCAAAAACAATGGGAAGCGAGCGGGAGGTCTGTAAAAATTGATGTGCTCTCCGTGAAAGAAAATGCCTCAAATACTTATTTTGTCGCGCGCAATCCGGACCCGGGCCGGTTGGGCGGCCACGAGCCGAATGCTTTATATCAAGTCTTGTTCCACGTGATAGAGAATAAGCCGATTCATTGACCCCATCTCCTCTGTTGTGGTATTACAAGAGGAGCAATACATAGAGGAATTCCGATGATTATTATCGAACACAGAGTAAAC
>Ga0075660_131_pt1 | contig 7939 bp, 8 predicted proteins | sample RifGroA1_FD_68405 | JGI IMG/M metagenome (GOLD analysis project Ga0075660, IMG submission 68405) | Microgenomates bacterium GW2011_GWA1_48_10 | reverse complement strand
AATCCAACCTGACCAGCAGTGCCTTTTTACATGACTTCCTGCCCAAGTGCCGGGGATTTCTCTCGGCAGCGCCAGACTCCTGTTCCGACGCCAAGGATAGAACATTACACCTTATTGGTATGCTTTGGGGTTTTATAGTACATTAAGTAGTAATACACACCAGCAAGGATTAAATAGTAACCGACGGCCATAAGCCCGTTGAACCCGGAGACCCTTAAAAGGAAATTTTCACCCGTTCCGAGAATTTTTACGACAGAAAGGAAGTAATCAAGAAGAACTCCTGCGGGAATTAAAATGAGTTTAGCAAGTTCCGGCAAAACCAGACCAACGATTCCAGCCAGACCCCCCAGAATCATCAGTGGTTCAATTGTCCACAAAACCAGGAGGTTCGAAATCATGGAAATGAGTGAAAATCGGGCAAACCCGATGATGATTATCGGCAGAGTGAACACAATCGCCATAACACTTTGCAAAATATTCTCAGCCAGCCACTTAAAAACATTTGGCAAATGAATCTTCCAAGTGCTAAGAACAATCTGGCCCATCATTGAGGCAAAGGACAACAAAAAACTGAAGTCGACTATTAGTCTCGGATCAACCCATAGCATTAAATACCCAGCCATTACCAACCCCCACCAACCCCCTCCTTTTCTCCCCAGACTCAACCCGATCAAAACCCCTCCCACCATCAGTCCGGCTCGGACAATCGCCGGAGCAAATCCGGCAATTATCGCATACAAGACAACAGCTCCGATCGAAAATACCGCCGACAAAGGTCTACTCCAGTGAAAATACTTGAAAAAACCGATCAAAAACCCTACAAACAATGTCAAATTCATTCCTGAGGCCGCCACGACGTGAGTCAAACCCACATTCGCCAGCTTCTCTTTAAAGGTCCTGTCTAAACCGATGCTCCCCACAAGGACCCCGGATAAAAGATTGGCTTCTTCTCTTTTCAAAGAGCCAAAGTAGACGTCCTGAAACTTCATCCTCGCCAGGTAGCCCCACCTCCCCAAAAGCCCGCCTTGATCTTGTGCCACTAAACTCACTCTTGCTCGCTCAATCCGTCCTCTAATACATCTGAAGGTATCGTAACACAACAGTTTGCCTTCGACCATCACCTCGTCACCATAATGAAATTCCGGCGGCGTCCGCACGGAAACATACAGCCCATCCAGGCTCAAGGTTTGCCGCCCATTCGCCTGGGCCGGCTCACTTCCTAACACTCCTCGGATCGTCACTACTTCCCCGCCGACCCTTTCCGGCAGCTGATAATAATACTGGCCAAACCGCAGCCCGAGAACGAGAAGAAGTCCTATCCAAGTCTTCTTAATATTCATGAAAGCTAATAGGCTGCGACCTTATCCCTGATTTTGTCAAAAACCGACTGATTAACAATCTTCTTACTCACCAGTTCCGACACCTCCTGATAGGGCCTGCCTGAAATTATCTTCTGCGCCGTCACCGGCCCCACTCCCGGCAATGAATCGAGTTCTGACTCACTTGCTTCATTAATGTTTATTAAATTTCCCTGTATCCCTAATTGCCCTGAATTCCCTGAGACTTGAGGCGCTGAAACAGAGACCATCTCGCCCTGAGCCGGAACATAGATCTTCGTGCCATCTTGAACCTTCTGAGCTAAATTGATTGACTTAGATACATAATTTCGGTCAGCTTTCGGGGTCAAACCACCTGCGGCAATAAGCACATCCTTTACGCGGGAATCATATGGCACTTCCACAACTTGAGGTTTTTCCACAGCCCCAGAGACATCAACAAAGATTGTTCTTCCTTTCACTTGGTTTTTCACTCCCGCCACACTTGCCACCATTCCTTCCTCCCCAACAACTAACTTTTGACTGCTATTTTTACTTGATGGATTCTGATGCGTTTTGAAGTATTCCCAAAAAATCCCTACGCCGATCAGCAAAATTCCCAGAGCCGCCACTCCAAGCGGCATTAACCGCGGCAACTGCGTCGTAAATTGCAAGGGCGAAACATTTCCCGCATCCCCGGACTTGTGAACATCTTGTGGATTAGTCACCAAATTAGAAGTAACACCCCGATGTAAGAAAATCAACCCCCTCACAAGATCGCAAAACAGCTCAATTTTTGTAAACTCCCTGCCGATGCTCAATGTGTATTATCAACACAGTCTGTGCTTTCGGATAAACCTGATAAATGATTCTGTAAGGCCAGGCTCGCAGTGAAAACTGATCGGCTAGCTCCCCAGCCAGTTTCTTGCCAACGAGGGGCTCAGTTTCGAGTTGTTCCAGTTTCCTGGTAATCTTTTTAGCCTCGTTTCGGGATGATATCTTTTCCAGTTGTTTTAGGGCATCTTTTGAAAACTGAAGTCTCATATACCCAATTTTTTCTTGACTTCCTCAAAACTAATTGCCTCACCGCGCCCATATTCCCTTTGAGCCTTTTTAATAGACCTCATCAACTTCTTGTTCGCCATAATCTCCAACGTTTCGTCCCAACTTTCCAAATCCTCCACAGGCATCACCACCGCCGTCGGCCTTCCCTTGTGAGAAATGACAAATCGACGCAACTTCGAACCCACTTCTTCAATCAAATCATAAAGATTCGCACGAGCCTGACTCACGGTCAAATTTTGGGGTAAAGTCGTCGTATTCATACCACAATCGTACGTCAAACCGTACGCTTTGTCAATATTGCATTTACTCTCCATCTCCAGCCACTCCATCTCCAGCCCGCCCGGACTTGACAAATAACGCCAGGGCTAGTTTTGTCAAGCTGGGCTTGACAAAAGAAGCAGAGAGAGAGAATAGGCGAAATGAAAGATCCAGACCAAAAAGATCGTCCAACTATCGTGAGAACTGTTTCTTTAAACCACGCAGATATGATTGCTCTTGATCCTAGTCGTGCTTTTGCCGGTGGCGATGGAATCTGGTCTGGCAGTTTAACTTTATACGACAACAGTGAAACGGTATTCTATATCAGACTCGCAAGCCGCGGAACCGGGTCTGAGAGAGGATACACTCGAGATGATGGTTGGAAACATTTTCATCCAGGAGACGAAGGCATAAACGAAATTCTCTCAAAGCTCAACTTAGATACAAATCTGAAGCCCAAAATAAAACCTAAGGGATAAAGATCTTAACTCATTATCTTCTGAATTCATTTTACACAGATAAAAACGGTTAAACGACGAAGTTGACAATCTTGCCTGGTACGTAGACCACTTTCTTAACCTCTTTCCCTTCCAGCCACTTCGCCACATTCTGATCTCCTCTCGCCAACTTCTCAACCTCCTCCTGGCTATTGCTCATTGAGGATTGCCCATTGCTCATTTTCAATGTCGCTCTCGCCTTGCCATTAATCGACACCACGATCGTCCTGCTTTCCTGGCCCAGATATTTCTCATCAACCTCCGGCCACGACTGCTGATGGACAGAAACATATCCATGCTTGTCCCGCGAAGCCTTGGCGAAGTGGGACCACAGCTCCTCCGCCAAATGCGGCGCAAACGGCGCCAAAACGGTCAGAAACTTCTCCCAAACCACTCTCCAGGTGTAGCTTCCTTCACCCTGCTCCTTCGTCTTCAATCCTGCCTGTACCTGATTCACAAACTCCATCATGGCAGCCACTGCCGTATTGAACTTGAAACCCTCAATATCTTTGCCGACCTTAAAAACCAATTTATTAATCTCACGAGCCATTGCTTCGCCAGCAACTGCGTCCTTCAACTGATAAGATCTTTCAAACAAACCGTAAATTCGGCTCAAAAAGCGCTGCACCCCAGCCACCGAGTTGACATTCCACGGTTTATCGACTTCAAACGGCGCCATAAACATCTCATACATCCGCATCGTGTCCGCTCCATGTTTGGCAACCACTTCCTCCGGAGTGATAACGTTCGCCCAGCGCTTGCTCATCTTGCGAGAGTCCGGGCCCAAAATCCATCCCGGCGCTCTAAGCTTTAGGAAAGGCTCACCAGCGCCATCACCCTTAATATATCCTGCATCGACGAGAACTTTGTGGAAGAATCGGGCAAACAGCAGGTGCTGGACCACATGCCCGCCGCCAACATAAATGTCCACCGGCATCCATGTTTCGAGAGCCTTCTTCGAAGCGAATTTTTTGTTATTATCCGGATCTACAAAGCGGTAAAAATACCATGAGGAGTCGACGTAAGTGTCCATGGTGTCTACCTCCCGCTTGGCTGCCTCCCCGCAAACCGGGCACCTTACCCCTTTTTGGAAAGACCCTGATCTGGCAATCGGTGATTCCCCGGTCGGTCGAAAATCTATATCAGTTGGTAACAAAATAGGTAGTTCTGAATCAGGAACAGGCTGCCAGCTGTCTTTTTCGCAAAACACCATCGGGATCGGGCACCCCCAATATCTCTGCCTCGAAATCAGCCAATCCCGAATGTGATAGGTCACCACCCTCCTACCAACGCCTTTTTCAACAAAATAGTCCATCGTCTTTTGCAGTCCTCCCTCAAAACTCAAGCCGTTCAAAAACTCTGAATTAATAAATGTACCCCGCATTCCCTTTTCAATAATCTGATCTTCTCTCTCTACCGGTCCAGCATCACCATCGGGACCCTCAACAACTCTAACGATCGGCAAGTTAAACTTCTTTGCAAACTGAAAGTCTTTAAGATCATGCGCCGGGCAACCTTGAACCGCACCAGTACCCACATGCCCTAAAACAAAATCAGTCACATAAATCGGCACTTTTTTACCATTAATGGAGTTAATTGCATATAAAGTGGTAAACACCCCTGTCTTCTCCCTACCCGCAGCGATCCTCTCCAGTTCTGTCTTTTTACCCGCCGCCTCAACATAATCCTTAACTTCTTTTTGAGTCTCAGAAGAAATCTTAATTTCACCAGAAATAATTTTCTGGACGAAATGGTGTTCTGGTCCTAAAACCAAAAAGGTCATCCCAAAGTTAACCGGAGCAGTCGTAAAAACAGTAATTTCGTCAGGAACACCTACCACCTCATAAGTAATTTCGATGCCCTCTTTCTTCCCAATCCAGTTAACCTGCTGCGTCTTGGTCGATTCCGGCCAATCGACTTTGTCCAGACCGGAAATCAGCTTATCCGCATAATCCGTAATCTTAAAAAACCACTGCTCCAATTCCTTTTGCACTACCGCCGTCCCGCACCGTTCGCATTTCCCATCAACCACCTGCTCGTTGGCCAGCACCGTTTCGTCCTTGGGGCACCAATTCGCCGGCGCTTTCTTTTTATAGGCTAAGCCCTTTTTAAACAGCAGCGTAAACAACCACTGTGTCCATTTGTAATACTTCGGGCTAGATGTATCTATTTCTTTGGACCAATCATAAGACAGTCCCAAAAGTTGAAGCTGATACTTAAAATTCTTGATATTCTCGTGCGTCGACTTATCAGGGGCAATTCCTTCTTTAATCGCATAATTCTCGGCCGGCAGGCCAAACGCGTCCCAGCCCATCGGGTGAAGAACCGAAAGCCCCTTCATCCGCAGGTATCTGACAATAACATCCGTGGCCACGTAGCCTTCCATATGCCCAACATGAAGTCCCGCCCCCGACGGGTAGGGAAACATATCCAAAATGTATCTCTTCGGATGCTCGGCATCAGGTTTTGGAGTTAGATATAGTTTCTCTTTTTCCCACACCTCCTGCCACTTATGCTCAATCTCCCGATGGTTATAACGTCCTGCTTGCCCGTCCGAAGCCTTGGCGAAGGAGGGCCACTTCTTCTCTATCTCTGCCGGTTCATACTTCCTGTCCATTCTGCCTCCTTCGCCAGTCCATTCTCTTTCTAAACAAGTTCTCTCTAAAACCACCTTCCTCGATGAACTTTTTCTCCAAAGACTCCTTTAATTTCCCTTGAAGAAAAATTGCTTGATGGACCAATGTTATCATTAAATTGACGCCGATCTCCAATTTGTCAGGGAAATTCGGGAAATTGGGATCGTCAGGGAGCGTTTTATTATTTTTAAGAATCCCCCAGATCTCCCCAATTTCCCTAATTTCCCTGACACACCTTTCCTTTGACCAAATTGGAATCTGATTCTGTCTGGCAAACGCCAGGAAATCCCTCAATAGTTCCTCCAATGAGGCTTTGTTAACACCAGTCAATTTGATGTAGCCTTCAAGACTTGCCTGTTGATTTCCCTCCGGAACATTTTGTGTCCCGCTTCTGGCCGCCTGCACCATCTGGTCATAAGTCCGCTCAGAAGAGAGCAATCTGCGATACTTCCTGCAAAAAATGACAGTGTAATCATAAATGGGAACAGTTATTTTCCAAGCCAACAGATACTGGTAGCCCGCTTTCTTAAACTGATCTCCCTGATTCCCCCAATTTTCCTGATCCATAGGCTAATCCTAACAAAAAATCCCGCCTTTTGCGGGATTAAGATGTGTTTTGCCAACAAACCTTCCCCGCTATTGCGAGCTTTGAAGGAGAGCCAAAAGCAAAACACGACCATTCATACGGTCTAATCTTACTAGTCGGCCATCTTACTGTCAATCCTGAACCCTTGACAGGCCTTGTGGGAGTAATAATCTAAATACTATAACTATACCCATGAAAAAAGGTGCCGCCACCCTCAGCCTCACTCTCGTCCTTCTCCTCCTCCCCCTCCTAGGTGCAACTCTATTTATTGTCACCCAACAAACCCGTCTCCAAGACAAAGCTACTGGCCTCAAAGCAGACACCAACCTCATCCTCGTCTTAACCAAAAACCCCACCACCGGCAAAATCTCCATTCAAAAAGCCCTCGCCAACAATGGCTATACCCCCTACTTGCCAAACCAAAAAACTGACAGTGAAACTGATGAAATCGAACAAGTTTTAAACGGAAAAACCACCTGGAAAGCAAGCATTAAATTTACTGACAGTCTCGCCATCGAAACTTTCGCTTCTGAAAAAAAACAAATCAATAGACAGGATAAGATTTTTTCCGAGCCCCGAGTGGTAATCTCTTTCCCTTACCAAACGGGCGCTACAATCCAAATTCGCCATAGCCAGCCAAAAAAGACCCAAGTCTTAGACAGCCTAAAGATTCAATCGGCAATCCTTAAAAAAAGTTATGTTGTCAAGTCATCTAACACTCCGGCTCCCCAGTCGGGTCTTTCCTCTGACGGTTACCTTGACCTTACCTTTATAAGCGACCGCTATTCCGACTTTGACCTATTTGATGCGGACGTTAGCAGTATGACTAACTTCCTCCTGGCTCAGTCACCTTGGAACGAATATCGATCAAAAATCAGATTCGCGAAAATCCACAACGATCAAATCTTGTGTAACAGTTTTAATAACGCTGAAAATCTTGATTGCGACAGTGCTTTAATCTACAACATCGCTTCCCAAACCAACTACGACTTCATTGTTATTCTTGAAGGCATCGACGACAAGATTGGCTGGTCCTATTATCCGCCAATCAAGTATGCCCTCATGTCACGATCACAATCAAATCTGCCTTTTCCCGGACTTACCCTCTATCATGAATTAGGTCATGGCATCGGAAACTTAAATGATGAATATGATTACAACAAAATTGAAACCAACCCCAACCGAAACATTCACGCAAACTGTGATACCTCTTCTGCTTGTGGCAAATGGTCAGGAATCCCCGGAACAAACTGCTACACCATCTGCACCTACACCAACCGTTACAAATCCACCTCTGGCAGCTGCATTATGGAGACACTCTGGTCAGAATCCGGTTATCACCTTGACCCCGTTGACGAGCCCGCCATGCGTGGCGCCATCAATCTCTTCGCCCCAATTCCCTCGGGGACTCCCATGATCGGAGATTCCTCTTACGTCTGGACCACCAACTGGTGTGTTCCGGACGTCAAAACTTGCCTCACTTCCGGACTCATCAAGCCTGCCTATTCGGACTACAACTCCTACTGCAGCAACACGGCTCCCTTGCTTTGTTCCGGCTACGAGCAAAGCCCGCCCCCCCCC
>Ga0075660_123_pt1 | contig 9259 bp, 6 predicted proteins | sample RifGroA1_FD_68405 | JGI IMG/M metagenome (GOLD analysis project Ga0075660, IMG submission 68405) | Microgenomates bacterium GW2011_GWA1_48_10 | reverse complement strand
CATCTTTTCTGTCTCCAAAATAAACTCTCTTTTCTCATCGACTAAGCCTCTTTTAACTCCCTTTAACCTCGCCCAAACATCATCAACACCTAACGTTGCACCTTCCCACTTTCCACCCGATGCGGTATTTTTTCCGATTAACATCCTTGTACGTTCTCTAAAATAAGCTCTTAGTTTATAAAATTCATATTCCCATCTATCCCTATACTCTTTGCCGTCAACAACCTTTTTTGTTTTCCAGGATTTGTCCAAATCTGCATACCCCTCCCTTTCTTTAATTTCGGCAATCAGACCACTAGAAAAATCCCCGTCACCATCTATCTTTAATCGTGTCAGCTCCTCAACCATATTCGCCCTAATCCTGTCGTCGTTTAAATCCTTGCTATATAACTCCTGCAAAGAAACGTCAAAAGTGTTTAGCCCTTCATAACCTCCATCAGCCCGCCCCACATAAAATCGCCTCCCCCTGGTATCCTCACCAAATCTTGCAACATAATTCTCAATTGTCGTTTCCTTCTTTCCTTCAAAGCCTGCGAGTATTCCTTCGACTGCTCCCGGGTGCATGTCTTTTTCCTCAAGAACCATATACACAGAAAGCATTAAAGCGGAAGCGTCTATCCTGTCAGCAAGCGCCGCTCTCATGTCTCTACCCTCCTTAGAGCGGGCCGGTACGACTTCAAGCTGAGCTTTAGCACGTTGGATAAATGGCCTTAATTCCTCTGCTCCCAAACCCAAGTCCTCCATCCAACTGAAAATACGTGCAATATTCTTCGGGACGTCTCCGGGGTCACCAGGCGGTGTAAATGTTTGATGTTCCTCCAGCGCTTGCTCAAGGGTATAGTAGTATCGGGTCGCTTTCCATTGCCTGAGACCAATGGGGTCTTCCTTATCATAGATTGTCCCCAAAATATCAGTCGATGCCTGTTCCAAATCACGCCAGCCAGTCAACATAGCCCCTAAGTAATAATTCCCTTTAACAACTATGTCTCCAACCTTTGCCCTTTGGTTTTCAGTTGAGTCGTTCTCATAAATCTGCGAATATCTATTGTGAATCCTGCGGTATAAATGTGTACGCTCGTCGTTCCAATTGGTAAACTTATTGACAACCTTATCACCACTAAGAGCAAGCGTACTTAGAGCAGCCACAATTTCATCTTTACCTTCATCGTCCTGCCCCCTATAAGTATCATCCACGGCTTTCGCTACTTCAAATACAAATCTAGCAGAGGCCATATCGATCTTCTCGTCTTTGCCGTCAACCTTTATAGACAGATGGGCAAACATATCATCAGGGTTAGGAGCATCAATTTCTACAGCCTCTACCGTTTCTGTAGCAGTCTCAGCCACTTCAACAATTCTTCTCAATTGCCCAGCAAGATCGTTCCATTTATCCGGCACCAACGCCCGATCAGTAGCCAACAGCTCCTTGAATATTGACTTCATATACGTAGTCACTGTCAACAAGTGCTCTGCCATTGGAGTTTCCCGCGACTTCTTTATCTCGTCATCCCTCATCCTAGTTGCCTCATCTCTCAGTTCTCTTATCCTGGTGTTTAAAATCCGCTCTGCAGATTTCGCTTCCGGTGTTTCCGCAGCAATATCGTCCAGCTTCTCCTGCATCCGCTTGAGACGACTCAACTCATCCTCTTTCGAAGCACCAATTCTCTGTATTCCCCTTATTGTTCTTGCCAAAGCCGCATCAGTCACAGTATCCGGATCCGGCAAGCTGTCGTACCAAGCAGGATCAGCCCCTCCAGCCATTGCCCCAGGGCCTTTATCATTTGCTACACCGTCGCCGTAATCACTCTCAACCTCCACATGCTTCTCAGCTTTCTTTACATCAAATATTTCCTCATCTTCTCCTGTTTCCAAATTTCTCCCCTGGGCTTTAGCAATTTGCATTTGCCAAATCTTCTTCAAACCATCCCCGTTAGTACCTCCTTCTATATGGGGCGCACCTTCCATATAATGAAGTTCCTCGGGGGTAGGGTCAGCAATCCTGGAGTTCCTTATAACCTCCTGCGCATATACAATAGCCTGAAAAGGGTCTGCTAATCTCTCCGCATCATCTTTGTCTCCAAACTCTCTATTAATCCTCCTTGCTTTTTCAATATCGGCAGGCGAAGCGGTTAGGTCCTTTTCCCTCTCGTCATTTGCATCCTGTACCTGGTTAATAAGCATGATCACAGGTTCCGCGAGCCCAAACGGAATTAAAAGTCTTTCACTTTCCGGCCTGTTAAGCGGTTTAAAAAGAGGTTCTCCGAGATCCGTACGTCTTTCTGGCCGTTTTGGAGCCACGCGGTCTGTACCCCGATCTAAATTATCTATTCGTGTCGGTTGCGATTCCAATCGTGTGGATTTATCACCTGGCATGGCAAAAGCCCCCTCACTTTGAGCGTAGCGCCTTTGGCCACCATATGCAAGAATTTGCTCGTTCATATTGGCCAAAGTTTACACTGAGCGTAGTCGAAGTGCTTGATATTTAGCTAACAGCTTCCTTACAGGAAGCTTTATAATTGTTATATTGCTAAATTGCTTTATTGTTTTATGACCAGCCCAAAATACCTACAGTTAAACGACATAAGTTGTTACAAGAAAGCCTTACTTTTGTCCAACTACATTTGGGATATTGTTATTGGATGGGATTGGTTTGCCCAAAAAACAGTTGGTGTGCAATTCGTAACAGCAATTGACTCAATCTCAGCAAATATTGCTGAAGGATTTGGAAGGTATAATAAAAAAGATAAAGTTAAGTTTTACTATTATAGTTATGGTTCACTTAAAGAAAGTCTCGACTGGAATGTAAAATCGAAAACCAGAAAGCTTCTAACCGATAACCAATATGAGCATATTTTAAATGAACTTCAAGATTTACCTAAAGAAATACACCAGTTGATAAGATTTACAAATGAAAAACTCAAAAATTAACAATCTAACAATCAAACAATTTAACAATTATCATTAAATGCAAATTTTTGAATCGCAGTTCCCAAACGACTACCGCCAGGAGGAAATCAAAAAAATCCTGGATTATGTTGTAGTTGGCAAATTCTGCCAGGTTGTCTGCATTCCCGGCGCCGGCAAAGCTACAGTCCTTAGGCTCCTTGCCCACAACCGGAAACTTCTAAAGTTCCATATGGGCGAAAAAGAACCGAATGTTCAGTTTGCCTATTTTAACTTTCTGGACCTTTCCGCATTCGATGAGGCGACTATCGCCAAATTTTTACTCGCGGGGCTTGACGAAAAACCAAGGGAATCGGATCCTTTCCGGCTCACAAAAACTCTCACCGAATCGGTGAGTAAATTGGCCAATTCAGGCCGGACAATTATTTTTCTTTTCGACCACTTTGACGAATGTCAAAACAGGCTGCCACGCTCTTTTTACCAAACTTTAAAAACCTTAAAAAGCTTTGCTAAGTTCAAATTCTCGGTTGTCTTCGCAACCAGAAGAGATCTTCTCCAGCTGGTTGACGAAGAAATATCACGCGATTATTGGGACTTCTTTGTCGAAAATGCAGTTTATCTGAAAGTTTTCGACCGGCCAGCTGTAGACTTCCTGTTTACCCAAATTGAAGATGTATTTTCTAAAAAACTGACGTCAAAGGAAAAAAGTGACATCATCCAAATTACGGGAGGACACGCAAAGCTCACAAAGACCGTAGCAGAACTCACACTTGGCCAAAATATTGGCCTAATTGCCGAAAACCTCCTGGGAAACCGGCAGGTTACATCAGCCATCTGGGAAATGTGGCTCTTTTTAACAAGCCATGAGCAGTACGACCTGTTTCGCCTATCGCGCGATTTCTCATTAAATGAACCCGACGAAGATCTTGTAAAACTCGACCTAGTCAGGCTAAAAGACCAATCTAACAATTTAGCCTTTACTATCCCAATTTTTAAAGAATTTATAAAAACTAAAATCCCAAATGTAAACCTTAAAATTTTCTTTGACGACGAAACAAGGGAAATTAAAAAGGGGGAAAGCATTATTTCCGAACTGCTTTCACCCCAAGAAGAAAGGTTACTTAGGTTCCTCATACAAAATCCGCAAAGGGTTTTGACAAGGGATGAAATTATCCCTCAAGTCTGGCCTCAAACGCAGGTTGCAGAAGCAATTTCAGACGAGGCAATCGACCAAATGGTTTTTAGGCTAAGAAAAAAGATCGAAGACGAGCCGGCCGCACCAAAGCACATTTTAACCGTCAAAGGCAGAGGTTTAAAGTTCGAGCCGTGAGAACTCAGCAACTAGCGGGCTAGCAACTAGCACCTGGTAAAAAGGTACTTACTGTGATCACTAGTGGCTAATTGCTAAATTACCGACACACTGTATCGCACCACCTCACAAATTATTGTGAAAATTAGGACAATTGGAAGCTAAAATATATACTTCTCCCTCTTGATTTCATATGTTATGGTAGCCCTAAGCTATAAATCCGAAGCACGAATCTCGAAATTCGAAACAATATCAAAATTCAAATTCATAAAAGTTTTGAGTTTATGATTTTGAAAATTGGAATTTGTTTCGGATTTAGAATTTAGGATTTCGAGTTTTTAAAAAAATGGAGCAGCATCCTGTCCCGCAACATATTGCGTCATTTGAATTTAAACTTTTCGGCAACTTAACTGCCCGCCAGTTTATAACCCTTATTTTCCCGCTTTCGGCAGCAACCCTTGTCTACTTTTCCTCGCTCCCGGTCCTAATCCGCATACCCTTAACACTCACAATCGGTGTCTTTGGGCTTTTTATTGCCCTTGTTCCCGTTGGCGGGCGGTCGTTTGATAAATGGATCCTGGCATTTATAAAAGCCGTTTCCGCGCCAACCCAAAGGGTGTGGGTTAAAGAAAAACAAATCCCCGAGTTTTTGAGCATAGTCACAACACCCCCCCAAAAAGAACTGAAAATCCCCCAGGAAATTACCGAAAAAGGCAGGGAGCGGATGATGGCTTATTTAAGATCGCTGCCCAAGGAAAACGTCACCCCGCTTGACGTTAAAGAACAACTGGCTTTGGATAGGCTGGGTTTCCCTGGCGGGGAATTAGGCGGGGGCAACCTGCCGCCTGCCATTCTCTGGCAGACAAACCCATGGGAAGACCGGTATGTTGCAATCGGCCAAGGCGAATCCGGCTACCTTCTTGGCTCACTCCCCCAAGTCAATGGGCCGCTTGAAGATATCTCCGGCTTCCAGATAGCGCCTGTTACCGAACCGGAACCCAGGCCACAGGTAAAAAGAGAAAAGCCGGAAAATACACCCGCCACCCTTACCCGCGTTAAAATCCAGCCCCAAGCCAAACCTTACACAATAAAGGGTATTGAAAAAAGGCTCGAACACCACCCGCAGGAAATAATCGACCTGGTCAGGCCTAGTGCCCACCTGGCATCGGAGACCAACTATTCCCTTGATAATGTCATTCCCATAAAAATATCGGCAAGTGAAGTTACAATGGTCCATGGCGTCGGCAGCACCCGGGTCCGCAAACTCCACTTCGCGCCACCCGTAAACTTCGACCTCTCAAAATTGCCTATCCGCGGCGAACGTAAATTCGACATATCAGACGAGCTCAAAAGAAGGTTCCACTTTGAGGATAATGCGCCGGATGTTGTTCTCCCAGTCCAATCTAAAAAAGAACAGGCAGCACCCCAGCCCCCTGCACCTGTCGTCGCCCACCCCAAACCAATACCTCAAGAAGCCAAGTTTCAATACTCGAATATTTCCCATACCAAACTTGCACCTAAGACCCAAACACAACAAAAGGAAGCAAGCAGCCAAGATTATTCCAAGTTCTCAATATCCGACAAAGACCAAGACAAATCAAAAGCGGCAGTCGCCCAGCAGGCACAAATTATCCCTCTAACAGACACACCCAACGTGCTTTCGGGTTTGGTTACGGACGAAAAAGGCAGTCCAATTGAGTCCGCCGTTCTTGTTGTGCGTGATGCAAATGGTATTCCGGTAAGGGCACTAAAAACCAATAAACTGGGCCAATTCCTTTCGGCAACTCCCCTTTCAAGCGGAACTTACACAATAGAAGCGGAAAGCGACATCGCTTCATTTAAGCATCTGTCTGTTAACCTGACCGGACAAATATTGCCGCCGGTTGGAATCCGCGGAGAAAGGATAAACTAAATGGCCCAAGCTGCCCAAAAAATCAAAGCCTCGACCCAACAGCATCTTGATATCGAGGATATAACCGAAGATTTGGTCATCTTAAAAACCGGTTGGGTCGCCATGGTCCTTTCAACAACCGCCGTCAACTTCGATATCCTCTCCGAAACAGAACAGGACGCCACGATTTTTGCTTATGGTGCCCTTTTAAACTCCCTGACATTTCCGATACAAATTTTGATCCGCTCCAAAAGAGCAGATATCACAGCCTACTACCAGCACCTGGTTGAAGCCGAGAAGAACCAGCAAAACCCCGACCTCAAACGCCAGATCCAGAATTACATGGACTTCGTCCAGTCGACAGTTCAGCAAAAAACCATTCTTGATAAACGTTTTTATCTGGTCCTCAGTTTTTCCCCTATGGAACTCGGCCTCGGAAACATTAAAAGGCCGCCCAGCAGAAGCAAAAATAAACAGGTCCTCGTCCAGGATGCAAAGGTTGCCCTCGCACCAAAAAGGGACCATTTAATTAAGCAAACTGCAAGGCTAGGGCTAACCACCAAACAGCTTACAACCAAAGAAATTATCGAATTATTCTATGACATCTATAACCCGGCTCCAACCGGCACCCAAAGGGTCATACTGGATTCCGCCTCTTATACAACCCCGATGGTTGAACCTGCCCTTGAGGTCCCGACGCCCGCCCCGGATAAACCCCAACAGACATACACCCAGCCAGCCACAAGCCCCGGAGGCCCCGCACAGACAGCTTATGCTGATTCTCTTCCCAACATAAACCAACAGCCACCCTCGCAAGGCGAAGCGCTTAAAAATTTAAAGGATGCCACAGCCAAAGCCGCACAATCGATACGGGGCGAACAGCAACTTTCACCAAATAACCAGCCGCAAAACCAAACTGGCCAGCCGACATGAACAATTCAACAATCCAACAATCTAACAATTAAGCCTATGAATATAATCAACATCTTAAAACCCCAAACCAAAAGTCCCGAAAAGGTTTTAACCGATAAAGAAAAACAGTGGGCGGAAAGCCTCGCCAAGGGTGTTGTCTCCGTCAAAGACATTATTGCCCCGCCCGCAATAGAAGTAGATTTTGACTACATCAAAATCGGCTCAACCTATTACCGGACTTTGTTTGTCGTCGGTTACCCGAGGTACGTTCAGGCCAACTGGCTTTCGCCTCTTATCAATTTCGTCCATACCCTTGAAATCTCTATGTACCAATATCCGGTCGAAGCCAAAGGCGTCCTTGACGATTTGAAACGTAAAGTTACCGAAATGGAGGCAACAATAGCCTCAGACATCCAGCACGGCCACGTTCTCGACCCTGCAGTTCAGGCCGCCCTCGAAGACGCCCAGTTTCTACAGGATGAGTTGGTCAGAGGCCAGGAGCGCTTCTTCCAGTTCGGGCTCTATGTCACCATCCCCGCAGACAGCAAAGAAGAGCTTGATACCGTTTCCAAACAAGTCGAATCTACAATGGGCGCCCTGCTCCTTGTCCCAAAGCATGCCACTTTGCAAATGGAAGATGCCTTCAAAACCACTCTTCCCCAACAAACAGACCACCTGTATATAACCAGAAACATGGATACAACTTCCCTGGCCAGTACGTTTCCGTTTATCTCCTCGTCGCTAACCTCCAATACAGGCATCATGTATGGCATTAACGAGCATAACGGCTCTCTTGTTATCTTTGACCGTTTCACGCAGGAAAACGCCAACTCGGTAATCTTCGCCAAATCCGGAGCCGGCAAATCATACCTAGTCAAGCTCGAAGCCCTAAGATCTCTGATGTTTGGTACGGAAATCGTTGTCATCGACCCGGAAGAAGAATATAAAAACCTATGCGAGTCCATAGGCGGCGAATACATAACCTTTAGCTTCGACTCGTCTGCAAAAATCAATCCTTTTGACCTTTCCGGTGTTTATGAAGAGGGCGAAAACGAGCTGGGCTTAAAAATCCTTTCCCTTCATGGCTTTTTCAAAGTTGTCATGGGTAATATGTCCCCTTCCGAAGACGCTGTTTTAGATAGGGCAATTGTTGATACTTACAGACAAAAAGGCATAACCCCGGATCCGGCAACCCAAAAAAACGAGCCGCCGCTGATGGAAGATCTCTACAAAGTCTTACTGGGGATGGAAGAAGCAGAAGCCAAAAGCCTGGCAGACCGCATAGAAAAGTTTGTCAAGGGTTCTTTAATTGGCATTTTCAACCAGCAATCTAATATTGACCTCAGAAACACCTTCACGGTCTTTTCCGTAAAAAGCCTCGAGGAGGAACTTAGGCCAATCGCCATGTATCTGATCCTGGATTTCATCTGGACCAGAATTAAAAACGATGTCAGAAAACGCCTTTTAATAGTGGACGAGGCCTGGTATATGATGCAGTTTCCCGACAGCGCCACTTTCCTTTATTCGGTCGCCAAACGGGCCCGCAAATACTACCTGGGCTTAACCACGATCTCCCAGGATGTCGAGGATTTTCTTAATACGGACTACGGTAAGGCAATCGTCACCAACTCTTCCTTCCAGATACTTCTAAAACAGTCACCTGCCGCCATCGACAAAGTAGCCGAAGTTTTCTACCTATCCGAAGGGGAAAGGCACCTGCTTCTGGCAGCCGACGTCGGTGAGGGTATCTTCTTTGCCGGCCCCAACCATGTCGCCGTCCGCATCATCGCCTCCCCCGAAGAGCATTCGCTCGTCACCACCAATCCTGAAGAGTTAAAACAGATGGAACAGGATAAGCAGGAACAAATCGTCAGGCAGTTTGAAAAAGAAGCAGCCGCAAACCAGCAAAACCAGTAAGGTCAGTACTTCAGTAACATCAGTATATCGGTAGAATCAGTATTATCAGTATGTCAGTATAATCAGTACTTCAGTATTGTCAGTACACTTGGTAGCTTACTAACTTTACTGATTCTACCGTCCCTACTGACCTACTGACTTACTGAATTACCAACCCTACCAACTTTACCGATTATACTGGACTACCGACAACCACAGATCATTACCGACCCTACCGACCTACCGACCTACCGACCGACCCACCGACCCACCGACCCACCGCTTGCCTTCCGAAGCTCTGCTCTGCAGAGCGAAAGAGGGATTTTACCGACACACTGTATCGCACC
>Ga0075660_120_pt1 | contig 10240 bp, 5 predicted proteins | sample RifGroA1_FD_68405 | JGI IMG/M metagenome (GOLD analysis project Ga0075660, IMG submission 68405) | Microgenomates bacterium GW2011_GWA1_48_10 | reverse complement strand
GCGAAAGTGCCACCGACATACCTCTTTAATTTGACTTAATCCGGCAATCCATTGTACCCTAATGCCATCAAAAAATGGCAGAAAATTTTGCCGAATTCTACGGGAAAAAGGCATTTGAGATAAGCTATGCTCTTTTGCGGGTTGCCGGATCTTCAAAAAATGCCGCATTTTCAAAGCACCTCGAGAATGAGGCGTTTAATTTTCTTTGGGCAAGCGCGACGGGAAGTTATCCACAGGCAATCCTCACGGCTTCTCTTCTTGAGTATTTTATGCGGTTAGGCAGGGAAGCGTCATATATCGGGAATACAAATGCAGATATTATACTTTCCGAACTCCGAACCTTCAAAGCGGCAATGAAGGATATAGGGAATCCGGCAACGTTGCCGGATTCGGAAGTTGATTTGACTGGGATATTTTCTAAAGGAGGCGATGGAACTGATGAAATCATTGAAATTCAGAATAAGCGCATTGATGAAGTCATTCACGAAGATAAGCCGGACGAAAGTATTGAGATTCAGGGTGAAATTAATCCGGCAAACGTTGCCGGATTAGGAGAGTGGAATGCCACAACCGCGGAGAAAATAATGGCAAATCGGCAATCGGCAATCCTTGAAAGAATCCGGCAAAGCGGCAATTGCAAGTTGAAGGAAATTCAGGAGTCATTGCCGGGTATAAGCGAGCGGACGATTCGATACGATCTCCAGCGGCTTGCCGAATTGGGGCTTGTCGAGCGGATCGGTTCCGGCGGCCCCGGGACGTCCTACAAGGTAAAGGAAAAGGGGGAGGCGGAGTGGGTGTAACTCTATAGCGGCAGTTTCGTTGTAATTAGCACTTGAGCCGCAGTATGTGGTTTTGATTTCGTAGCGTGGCTCTGATAGTATGGGGAACAGTGAGTAGAAAGTAGAAAGTAGAAAGTAGCGAGTAGGAGGTAGAAATAGTAGGTAGTAAGTTCAGTGTCTCCCTTCGGGAGACAAGTGAGGCTGGACTTCATTCCGCTTTGCGGAATATACAATGACGGTAACGATAACTGTGGCTGTTCGGCCATGGTTATGGTCATAGTCATGGTATGAGAACAGCCTCGCCCAAAGAGCGAGTTTTTTCTTTTATAAACATAAACAGATATTACGGCGATTGCTTTTATTCCGCCGCCTGCTAACCTCCCGCCTACCTCACAAGGTGGCGAGGCTCGCCCGAGAGGGCGGCACTGGTGGGCGGACGGTCGAAAATAAAGCGATTGCTTTCCGGAAATAAGGTGCAAAAGGTCGGCGATCTTATAAAAAATAAGGTCGATACAAATAGAAAAAAATTCACCCTCCCAAATTTTTGGACTTATGCCTTACCACTATGTGTACGTGTTGCGCAGTGGTGAGGATGGAACAAATTACGTTGGGTGTACAAATAACCTGAAGCGGCGGCTCGATGAACATAGTTCCGGGAAGTCGTTTTCTACCAGAAACAAAAGACCACTGCAACTTATCTATTCGGAAATCTACCTCAATCAGCAAGATGCGTTTACGAGGGAAAAATTTCTGAAGTCAGGGTGGGGTAAAAATTATATACGAAGGATCTTACAAAACTGGTTTAGGTCCAAAAATTTGGGAGGGTAAAAAATAACAAAAAAATAAATGAGTAAAAAGTTTCTTTCTATAGCGCTTTCGGTGATGACCATCGGAGCGTTTATGGGTCCTGTTGCATACGGCCAATCAACGGCAAGTCTTCAGGATCAGATCAACTCATTGCTCGCGACGATAGCTACGCTTCAAGCGCAGTTAGCAGGGCAGACGGGTGGCACAGGCGCCACGGCATGCACGTTCACCAAAGACCTCACCTTGGGTGCAACGGGCACTGACGTGCAGTGCTTGCAGCAATACCTGAATGGTACCGGCTACACTGTTGCGACAAGCGGCGCCGGTTCGCCGGGCAATGAAACTACGTATTTCGGATCAAGAACCCAGGCGGCGGTTTCGAAGTGGCAAGCGGCAAACGGCGTAACGCCGACTGCGGGCTACTTTGGAGCGAGGTCGCGGGCTAAGTATGCGGCGATCGGTGGAACCATCATCGGTGGTGGCGGCACAGTCGTTCTTCCTCCGGGAACCGGCTTGGCGGCCAGCCTCGCCTATGACAATCCGGTTGGCGCGACTGTTCTTGGGGGATCAACAATGGTCCCAATGATGAAGTTTGTCCTTTCCGGCTCAGGTACGGTAAATACCATAACCCTGATGCGGACTGGCCCCGGTGTTGCGGCAGATTTTGCCTCAAGCGGCATCTATCTCTTGGATGAAACCGGAGCGCGGCTTACAACGGGGAGAACCGTGAATTCGACAAGCCAAGAAGTGAACTTCACGGGTCTTAACCTTACGGTAAGCGGCACAAAGACCCTCACGGTGGCGGCGTCTATCAGCACAAGCCAGGTGGCGGGAAACCGGAACGCATTCCAGCTTTCTTCGGCGGACAAGATCTCGGGCTCCGTCGCGGTAAGCGGAACGTTCCCGGTTAGAGGAAACGAGTTCACGATGGGAGGTTCCGACATCGGAACGGCGACCATCGCCTCGTCAACCTTGCCTGCGAACCCCAAGGTCGGGGAAGTGGGCGCGAAGCTTGCGTCTTTCAAGATCACCAATAACGCGTCTGCGGACGATCTTCTGGTGACCAAGGTGACGTTGCGCTACGCGGGGGCGGTAAGCCGCGCGAACCTCTCCAACTTCACGGTGAAATATGCCGGGAATACGGTAGGAACCGGACTCGCGATCAACTCCAAGGATCTCGCGGTCCTTGTATTCAACCCGCCGTTCCTTATCGAACGGGGGCAGAACAGGATCTTTGAGATGTTCGGCGATGTATCGCCCTCCGTCCGTTCGGGTTCCGCGGAAACCATTAAGTTCTATATTGAAGATTCGAACGATGTTGTGGTGGCAAGCAAGCTCTATAGCTATGGAGCAACGGTTACCAACAACTTTGATTCTTCGAACTACCAACAGACGACGGTTGACGGTGGCCAGATAACAGTCACCTTCAACGGGCCGACGAACTCCGATCTCGCCTCGAGCGGGAGCGACGTAACCCTCTTTGATTTCACGGTCGCTGCGGCGAACAATGTTGAAATAAAGAATTTACGGTTTAGCGTCACGACCACGGGGATGGATAACGAAGCAACAACGAACGAGAAGTTCAGCGACTTCAAGGTTGTTGATGCCGCGACGGGTGCGGTGGTTGCCGGTCCCTATGCGTCGAATATCGCGACCACAACGACGGGAATCGTCTTGAACGACACGTGGACCATTTCGGCCGGCCAGTCTCGGCGGCTTCGGGTCACCGCGGACGTTGGTTCGGCAAGTGCAATAGATGCCGATACGATCTACGTAACGCTTGTTGCGTGGAATAGCACCGACATCAAGAATGTTGATTCCAACACGGATGTCGCAACGGCCGACATCGTGCCGAACGGCATTACGGGGAACACGCATACGGCGAAGGCCCCGTCCCTTACTATTAGCTTGGCTGGTACTCCGTCCTCAAGGACGCTTTCGGCCGGAACGGCGAATGTTGACCTTGTGGGCATAAAGTTCCAGGCGGTCGCTGATGATATCCAGATAAAGACCATTAAGATAACCGCAACCGCAGGGTCCAATACTGCGGCGGGCACGATCAGTGCATTGGGATCATTGCGTCTTATGACGGACGTGAATGGTGTCCAGACCCAGATCGGGCAGAGCAAGGGCTTGACCGCGGGAACTACGCTTCTTACGGCCGAGTTCACGAACCTGAACTACACGATCACGAAGTCCAATGCGAAGACGATCACGGTGAATGCTCCGCAGATCGCCACGAATGCCTCGACTACGACCTATGTGGTCGGCATCGAAGATCTTACGACAGATGTAACGGCGGTTGACTCGCAGGGCAATAGCCTGACGATCTCTACGCCGGCAAGCATAAACCCGAGCACGGGTACGGCGGTCCAGCTTACGCTTGCAACGCCGAGTCTTACGATTACGCGTGTTGGCGCGGGGAACCCGGACACGGATTCCAATCAAGTTATTGCAAACGGCAATCGAGTTCTTACGCGTCTTGAGTTCCGCGCAACGAACGGCGATGTGAACGTGAAAAAGATACAATTCGGTATCTCCGCGGACGGCACAGCCGCGACTGCGGCATCCGTTGGCGACGACGTAAAGAGCGTAAGCTTGAAGATGTGTACCAGTCAAAGTTGCAGTTCCAAGAGTGCGGTAACGGGCCTCGATGCTCTTCCGATAGACGCGAACGGCGTTGCCGCCGGAACCGTCAAGGCGGAGAGCGCCACCGGATTCTTCACGATTCCGCGCGGCGAGAGCCGATACTTCACGCTTGAAGCGGCTTTGGATCAAGTACAGATCGGTTCTGCCGATTATGCAGATTCGGGAACCGACATCTATGCTTCGGTTGCCCTCTCTAACTTCGAGGCGGTAGCGGGGAATACGACACTTACGAGCTTCGCCACATCAACGGGAGGCACGAATTTGGGTGTTACCGGCCTCCAGAAGGAACTCTTGAAGGGCCAGCCTGTCGTCTCGGTTTCGGCGCCACAGGGGTTGCTCACCGCAGGCCTCTCCGAGGTCTTGCGCATGACGGTTGACGCCGAAGGAGGATCGATCGCCCTCAAGGCGTTCGGTATCAATATGGCGACATCTCTGGCGACTTTCTCGACTGCGTTCTCAAGCTCCAACGTGAACGTTGAGCTTACGACCAGCCCTGGTACCAACTTGGTTGGCTCCGTTTCGGGAGCGGTGATCAACGCGGGTGCGAACGGTGATCTCTATATCATCTTCACGAACCCACAGATTATCGACCCAGCCTCACCGCGAACCTTCGTTATAAAGGTAACTCCGGATGCGGTTGGAACTTCTGCGAACGGCGCGAAGATTGTAACCCGGCTTGACCGCAATGAGACGTCCATCTCGAACAGCGCAACTGCCGGCGCATTCTTGGGAGACGCGGCTGTCTACAACTACGTGAACAACACGAAAGTGTGGGTATGGTCCGATCTCTCCGACGATTCGACGGGAAGCGAAACGGCGACCGAGTGGTCGAATGCTTATCTCTTGAATCCATTCCCGACCGATACCAAAGTTGCAACTCCGTAACGGCTGAACTTCTGTAGCGATACGACAAAAGGAATCCCGCCCTGCTTGTGACAGGGCGGGGTTTTTTTACCCTCCCAACTTTTATAAAATAAAAGTTGGGAGGGTTGAAGAATCCGTTTTTTCCTGTAATATAGAGGGCATGCGTATTTTACGCGAAGGCGTTGCCGCACGTCTTACAAAGCTTTCGGTTTTTGCCCTCGCTTTCCTTGGCTTCGTTATTTATCCGAATGTTCTCTACCCCGACGTATTTACGAAGGGGCTCTTTGTCCGTTTCTTTATCGTAAGCGCGCTCATCGGCTTTCTCTGGCTCCTGCTCCTTGGAAAAAATTCCCTTCCCAAACGCACGCCGCTCGTATATGCCATCCTCGCCTTTTTTGCCCTGCTCATTATCAGCATGTTCTTCTCGTCGAGCGTCTACCGCTCGTTCTGGGGCGAAGCCCAGCGGATGGAGGGGGTTCTCGGTATGCTTCATTATGGTGCGCTCTTTTTTATCGCGCGCGCGGTTTTTGAAAGAAAAGATTGGCTCACCTATTTCAAACTTACGGCGATTACCGTTCCGCCGCTCGTGCTCTATGCTGTGCTCCAGTACGCGAGCGCGGCTTTGAAGATGCGCATACCATTCGTGCTGAACGCCGCGGGAAACCCCGGGTCGCTCTTTGGAAACCCCGCGTTTTTTTCGATGTTCCTTATTTTCGCATCCGGTTTTTCTTTGCTCGTGTATTTTATGGAACGCGGGAAATGGTGGCGGCGCTTTGCGCTTTTCTCGCTTGCTCTTGCGATTGCCACAATTCTTTGGCTCGGGATTCGTGGTGAACTGTTCGGTATTGTCGCAGGCATTCTTGTGTTTTGGGGCTTGTGGTCGTGGTGGCACGGAAGCAAAAAGGCCCGCATTGGTTTTGTTCTCGGGTGCGGGCTTCTCGCGATTTTTGCCGCGGGAATTTTTTTCCTTCGCGCATCGCCCGCCGCGGACTACTATCCGAATGTCGTTAGGCGAATTGTAAATCTGCCCAACGAGTCCTCGTTCCAGACGAGATTGCTTTCGCTCCAGTCTAGTTGGCGCGCCTTTACCGATAGCCCGAAAACGATGCTCATTGGTTGGGGGCAGGAACATTTTATGACGGGGTACAACAAATACTACGACCCGCGGCACGGCACCGTCGAGGACGCGTGGTTCGACCGCGCGCACAATAAGATTGCGGACGTTGCGGTGACGGGCGGCATTGTGGGGCTCGTTACGTACCTTGCGCTCTTTGGCATTCTCGGCTGGTATCTGGCGCATATCGCGAAGCGCGGTGGCGACAGCAGGAAGATCGTCATAGCGTGCGTTGCGCTTCTTGTCGCCTACTTCGCGCAGAACCTCGCCATATTTGATCTGCCGCAGACCTACGTGAATTTCTTTCTACTGATGGCGTTCCTCGACTGGCTGTGGGCTGACGGAAGAACGAACGGTGCGCCTCTGGCGCATCCGCACTCGGCGCGGCGCCCGGATGGATCCACGCTCCGCGTTCTGGTGGGAGCGCTCGGCACCGCGGCGCTCCTTGTATTTATATGGTACACGGTTTTTATTCCCCTGCGGCAGTCCGAGCGGTATCTCTCTTATTTCAAAAGCCACGAAGGAGATAAACTCTATGAAAATTGGGATACGGTTTTTAGGCCACGAAACTTTACGCAATACACGCTTCTCGATGATATATGGCGGAGACTCGAAGGCCAGAATGCGTTGCGGGACCCGTCGTTTGAGCCGATCGTGAATCGCGTGACTAGCGAGATGCGCGGCATACTAGAACGCGATCCAGCGGATGCCCAAATGGCATTGCGCCTGGGAAGCGTTTATACGAATCAAGGTATTGGCTTCGAGAGCGCCGGCCAGCCAGGCGAGTTTTATCTTGCCGAAGGGGAGAAGTATATACGCACGTCCATCGGGCTTTCGCCGACGCGGCAGGAAACGTATTACGTGCTCGCGTTTAATTTTCAGGGCCAGAAGAAAAAAGCAGAGGCGATTAAAACTATGGAGTATGCCATTTCCCTGAATCCTGGAACACGGAAGGCGCAGTACTATCTCGCGGTCAACCGCGCGCTTGACGGCTCGCCGGATGAGCTCACGGAGGCCGTGCGCGCCCTCGAAGAGATTCGGAAGGGAGGATGGTTCACGAGCTTCCGTTCTGTTGAAATGAACGAGGTGGTGCGCATTTATACCGCGGCGGGGCGCTCCGATCTTGTGTCCGGGCTCTATGAAGAATTTTTGGAGCGCGGGTATCGTGAGAAGGGGGTGTTCGTGTTACTATTGAGAAACCTTATCGAAAAACGGGATGCCGATAATGTGCTCCGCTGGGCGGCTGCGCTCGGGAAAGAATATTCGGAATACGGGCCGGCAATGAACGAGCTCATCGATCTGGTCAAGAAAGGTGCATGGGAACGATTAGTCCAAATGCTCTGACCTAAATGAAAATGAAACTGTCATCTGTTATTCGCGGCTTGCTTTACGCAACGGCAATTACCCCGATCGTGTTTTCGAATAATCTCCTCTATCCTTATACGTTCGGGAAGGTGATTTTTTTCCGGATTCTTATTGAAATCGTTTCTGTGTTGTTTTTGGTTCGCTTCTTCATAAAAGAGGGGCGCGAGGACACGAAGGTCCCACGGGGATTATTGAGGCATCCCCTCGTGGCTGCTCTTCTCGCGTTTCTCTTCTCGGCGCTCTTGAGCACCGTGTTCGCGGTTAATCGTTACCACGCCTTTTGGGGCGATATCCAATGGGGAGACGGATTTTTTGCCCTCCTTCATTATGCGTTATTCTTTTTTTTCCTTGTGTATTTTTTTGGCAAGAAAGAATGGAATCTGTTCTTTACTATCTCCCTCGGCGTGGGAGCGGTTGCTGTCCTCTATGCATGGTTCCAATATTGGGGAATTTCACATATTCCGTTCGCCTTAACGCCCACGTCGCGGCCGGGATCGTTTCTGGATAATCCAAGCTTCTTTTCCGCTTACTTGCTTTTTTTAATAGGAATTGCCCTTCTTGTCGGAAGGTTTGCGAATGGATGGCTGCGTTACGCTTCTTTCGCGGTGGGAGGTTTTGCCTTCCTAACCCTATTCATCACAAGCGTTCGCGGGGGGCTTGTGGGCTTTGTGGGAGGTCTTGTTGTTTTTCTTCTCTACTATGCCGTCGGAGAATTCCGGGAAAGGCGGTTTTCATTCGGACGGCGCTCTCCGGCAATGACCGCATCGCTCCTTCTCGCAGTTCTTTTCGCTGGCATTGCGTTTACTCGGCACGCTCCGTTTTGGGAGAATGTCCCGGGATTGGGGCGTCTTGTTCAGATAAGCGCCACCGATAGTTCTGCCCAAACCCGTCTTATTGCGCTTCGCTCGAGCTGGGAAGCATTTCTCGAGAAGCCGATCTTCGGATGGGGTCTCGAGAACTATAACGTCGGATATAACAAGTACTATAACCCCGATTATGCGCGCTATGAAGAGGCATGGTTCGATCGGGCGCACAATAAGCTTGCCGAGATCGGCGTTATGCAGGGACTCCTTGGCCTTCTCGCGTATGGGGCTATCATCGTCGCGTGCTGGCTCATATTGCGGAAGAAAACCGTTTTGGAACATGCCCGCCCCGTTGTCATCGCGACGCTCTCTGCGTATTTTATTCAGAACCTTTTTCTCTTTGATATGTCGACCAGCTATATTATGCTTATCGCATTTCTCGCGCTTATCGTGACTACTGGGGGGCAATTCGAAAACCGGAAACTTTTATTTCCTCGCGCGGCAGTTTACTCCTTCGCTTCTCTCGGGATAACGGTTTTGGGAGGACTTCTTTACTTTGCCAACTTAGTTCCGTTTTATCAATCGAGCGTTTACCGAGAGGCATTAGCGGCAAAAGTGGGTGAACGCTTTTTAAGCGCCGCACCCCGATTTTTAAAACCCTATACATTCCTTCAATCGGACTTACGGCCGCACTTCGCCGATGTGGTAGCTACCCCCGAAGTGTTCCAAAATCCCAAGTTCGATCCGTTGGTAAATATCGCCTTCTTGGCGCTTGAAGAAACCGCCGAGCGCGAGGCGAATTATGAACCGAGGAATTTTATTGCCCTTGCCGAGGGCCTGAATGAGCGAGCGAAACAAATACCCGAGCTGTTCCAAAGATCGGAGGGGTACCTCCGCCGGGCGCTCGAACTGTCTCCGAAGCGGCAGGACATCTACTATGTTCTGGGCATTGCGCTTTCCGGGCAGGGGCGGTTTGATGAAGCAATACGAACAATGCGCGATGCTGTTGCTTTGAATCCCGATGTCGCAAAGGCGCACTATAATCTTGGGGTGGAGCTTGCGCTTGCCGGAAAGCCGCACTGGGACGAAGCGGAAGAAGAATTTGCGCGCGCGCAGGATATCGGCTTTGTGGCGCTCCTCCCCGAGGATGCCCGCAATATGTCCACTATCTATAAAGAGATGCTCTATGCGTATATTATGAGCCACGACGCGGCGCGGGTGGTGCGCGTTGCGGAACGGTTCAAAAAACTTGAGCCCGATTTGGCCCAGGATATGGATACCATCATCTCACTTGCGAAATCCGGCGGCTGGGCGGTTCTTATTAAAGCAGTGGAAGAGTCTTCCGGGGGGAACTAGACTACAAGTGGCATTTTATATTGATTTTGCTATAATAAAGGCATAGGAAACCGGGTAGTGATCCGCCTTGGGTGGACTACTATCCAAAAACCCGGTAGTGAAAACTCGACTGGCCGGAGGCGAATGCGAAGCAAGTCGAGTTTCTACTACCGGGAAACCGGGTGGTGATCCGTCAGCCGACGGACTACTATCTGGGAAAGGTCGAATACAATAAGATCTTGCAAGAACCACATGACAAAAGAAGGATTGGTCGAGGCCGTGATGAAAGAAGCCGGCCTTGAAGTGAAGACGCATGCACGGCAGATAGTGGACGCGGTTTTTGATTCTATCGTAAAGACCATGGGTCGGGGAGAGGATGTAGCAATCACGGGGTTCGGGACCTTTCGGATCGCAAAGCGCGCCGCCCGGATGGGCGTAAACCCGAAGACGGGAGAGAAGATCCAGATCAAGGCCTCTACGAAGCCGAAGTTCCGCGCCGGGAAGGTGCTTAAGGAAGCGGTAAA
>Ga0075660_127_pt1 | contig 10724 bp, 10 predicted proteins | sample RifGroA1_FD_68405 | JGI IMG/M metagenome (GOLD analysis project Ga0075660, IMG submission 68405) | Microgenomates bacterium GW2011_GWA1_48_10 | reverse complement strand
CCCTCAATCCGGCTCAAGGTGACGTCCGGTTGAACCGCCACTTCTGCCACCGTCAACGGTTGCCTCACCTCAACTTTGGGAATCGTCAGTTTCTGGCCCGCTTCCAATAGACCTGGGTTAGCCAGATTGTTCACCTTGGCAATGTCCACATAGTTGTAGCCACTACGGTAATATTTCTCGGCGATCTGCCAGAGATTTTCCCCGCTAGCAACCTCATGTGAGGTCGGCAAAGCCACCACTGCTCCTGCTGTGCCCACCCGGCCCCCATTAGCCGATTCGCTTTCTGTAGTAGCTTCCGGAAACTCCGGCGTCTGGTTTTGTCGCTGCGCCCGAAAATAGTTATAGGCAATAAGCCCCACGAGAACCACCACGACTGCCCCAAGAACCATACTCACCAGTGACTCACTAATTCTAAACGGGAATGCCCGATCTTGATCTGTAATCTTTCGAGCTTTAGCCATTTGTCACCGCCTTTCAGGCAGAAAATCACGAAGGGAACCGAGGCAGAGAACACCGGCGGACCCGACGAGAGTCGAACTCGCTGTCTTTTCCGTGACAGGGAAATGTGTTAACCGTTACACTACGGGTCCTTAAAACAAATTAATTTACAACGAGCTACGATTAGGATAATATCAAACAGACAGCATGAACGCAACCAAGAACTACACCAATCTCAAAATTGCCAAACTCCTTCGAAAAATTGCTGCTGCCTACACGCTTCTTGGCGAAAACCGCTTCAAAGTGATTGCCTATGACAACGCCGCAACCGCTGTCGAGCATGCCACTTCCGAACTCAAAGACCTCTGGGACGACGGCAAACTCGGTGCCATCCCCGGGCTTGGCTCTTCAATTCAGAGTCACCTAGAAGAGCTCTTTAAAACCGGCAAATCGCGCCATTTCGATTCAATTCTCAAAAAAATTAACCCCGCCGTCTTTCCTCTATTGGATGTTCCCGGCATTGGTCCGAAAAAAGCCCAAAAACTCGTGGAAACATTGCACATTAAAAGTGCTCGATCGGTCCTTTCTGGCCTCGAAAAGGCAACCAAGGAGCACAAAATTGCTGCCATACCAGACTTTGGTGAAAAAAGCGAGCAGGACATTCTTGAAGGGATAGAAAGATTCAAAAGAGGGTCCATAAAAGAAAAACGAATGGTTCTGCCCCTGGCCGATGCCACTGCTAATGAGCTCATTGACTATCTGCATCAAAAGCTGGGCAGGTTGGCCAAAAGGATCGACAAACTCGGTAGCTTGCGCCGACAAGCTGCCACAATTGGAGACATCGACCTAGCTATCGCCACTAACGACTTTGCGGCAGCAACTGAAGCTTTTACCAGCTATCCAAAGAAAGTTCGCCTCATCGAAAAAGGGCCTTCAGGCGCTTCACTCCTTCTGGCCTCCGGTCGCCAGGCTGACATGAGGGTAAGCCGTCCAGACGACTACGGCGCTATGCTTCAATATTTCACCGGCTCGAAATATCACAACATTCGCCTTCGGGACTTTGCTCTCAAAAATGGCCTGTCCTTGAATGAATATGGCATCAAAAATGTCAAGACCGGCAAACTGCATACTTTCTCGACTGAAGAAGACTTCTACCACTTTCTTTGCCTGGATTTCATTCCCCCGGAACTTCGCGAAGACGCCGGAGAAATCGACGCTGCCAAAGATCATGCTCTTCCCGGGTTGATTGAACTCCAGGACGTAAAAGGCGACCTGCAAATGCACTCTAACTTCGATTTGGACACCAGCCACGATCCGGGGAATAATTCCATTAAAGAGCTAAGAGAAGCTGGGGAGCAACTGAGCTATGACTACGTCGGCATAACCAACCATAATCCCAGCACCTCAAAACACACTAAAGAGCAAATCATTGCAAAATTAAAAAGCCAAACAAAAATAATTGAGCAAATAAATTCCACTACTAAAAATACTCGAGTACTTTCTCTGCTCGAAGTTGACATCTCGCCTGATGGCTCACTTACCGTACCAGATGAAGGGTTGGAAAACCTTGACGCTTGCCTTGTTTCTATCCATTCAGTATTTAATATGAGCAAAGACCAAATGACTAAGCGTATTCTCAAGGGGTTCTCTCATCCCGTAGCCCGAATTCTTGCTCACCCCACGGGACGACTTCTGGAGCAAAGAGAAGGCTATGAACTTGATTGGGAACAGGTGTTCCATTTTTGTTTAGAGCACGACAAAGCACTGGAGATAAACTGCTACCCGAACAGGCTCGACCTGCCTGATGTCCTTGTGCGTGAAGCGGTTAAAAAAGGTGTAAAATTATCCTTAGGCACAGATTCGCACGTCAAGGAGGATTTAGTCAACATGCGCTACGGCGTTTCCGTTGCCCGCCGCGGCTGGGCCGAGAAAAAGGATATAATCAATACCTGGAGCTACGCCAGAATACTCGATTGGTTACACAAAAGAATTTGAAATTGTAAGCGAGGGGGTGAGAATTCATGACACCAACACTAATTTTGATCGGACTCATTGTCTTACTAGCGATTTTCCTTTGGGCACTTTATAACGGCCTGGTCACCAAAAAACTCCGGGTTGACGAAGCCTGGGCCCAGATTGACGTCCAGCTCAAAAGACGCGCCGACCTGATTCCCAATCTTGTCGAAACTGTCAAAGGCTACGCTAAGCACGAAAAAGGTGTTTTCGAAGAAGTCACCAAAGCACGATCTGCTCTGCTGGGAGCTCAAACACCACAAGCTAAATCTGAGGCTAATAACATGCTGGCCGGAGCCTTGAAAACCCTTTTTGCCGTGGCTGAAGCCTATCCGCAACTACGGGCCTCGGAGAATTTTAAACATTTGCAGGAGGAAATCTCCGACACCGAAGACAAGGTTGCCTATAGCCGCCAGTTTTACAACAACACTGTAATGGACTACAATACGTCCCTTCAGGTGTTTCCAAACGTGGTCATTGCGCCAATGTTTGGTTTTAAAGCTCGGGAATTTTTCGGCGACGTGAGTGAAGCCGAAAGAAAAGCGCCGAAGGTTAGTTTCTAAATTCGGAGCACAAATATCGAAGTTCGAAACAAACTCAAAAACTAAATTCTTCAAATTCAAAACCAATTTCTGCTTTGAATTTTGGATTTAGAAGATTTGGATTCGTTTCGGATTTCGAGTTTAGGACTTCGGATTTATATAATGACAATTTATTCCCAAATCGATTCCAACAAGCGCAAAACTTGGCTTATAATGGCTTTATTTGTTGTTTTCATAACAACAATCGCCTACGTTTTTGGCAAAGCCTCAGGCTACGGCCTTTCCTATGCCGGAATTGCCCTCATCATCTCTGGAATTATGTCTTTTGTCAGCTACTACTTCTCGGATTCAATAATCATGGCCATCTCCGGAGCCAAACAGATTTCTGAGAAGGAAGACCGGGAACTTTTCCACCTCGTCCAAAATCTCTCCATTGCTTCCGGCCTTCCCATGCCTAAAGTCTATAAAATCAATGATCCCTCCCCCAATGCTTTTGCCACTGGTCGCGACCCCAAGCACGCCGCCGTGGCTGTCACCCAGGGCCTGGAAGACAAACTGGACAAGACCGAACTTGAAGGTGTCATCGCCCATGAGCTTTCCCACATCAAAGACTACGACACGCGTCTCATGGCAGTTGTGACGATTCTTGTTGGCCTCGTGGCTCTTCTAGCTGACTGGTTCATGCGCTCCCTCTGGTGGGGTCGGGGAGGTCGGGATAGCAGAAACAGCCGCTCCGAGGGCATCTTCCTGGTGCTTGGCATCGTTCTTGCCATTCTCTCGCCGATCATTGCCACTCTCATCCAACTGGCCATTTCCCGTCGCCGGGAATTCCTGGCTGATGCTGCCGGAGCCTACATTACCCGGTTTCCCGAAGGCCTCGCCCGCGCCCTGGAAAAAATTTCTTCCGATCGCCGCCCGGCGGGTTTTGCCAACAACGCCACCGCCCACCTCTTCATCGTCAATCCTTTCAAGGGAAAAAACTTGGGCTCCTGGTTTTCCGGTCTTTTTGACACCCACCCGCCGATTGAGGAAAGGATCAGACTTCTACGCCAAATGTAAATGAGCAATGTGCAATGAGCAATTATCAATAAATAGGCAATTAGTTAATGAACTAATCATTAATCATTTATTGCTCATTGAAGATTGATGATTGCCAATTCGAGTGTGTGGCATATACGGTTTTGTTGGCCTGAAAAATAGAAACCTTCTTCAAAAAATGGGTCAGACTCTGGCCCATCGCGGTCCTGATGCTCAAAATGAGTACATCGAAGACAGAATCGGCCTGGGCTACCGCCGCTTAGCCATCATTGACACCAAAGGCAGTTTTCAGCCCTTGTTTAATGAAGACAAAACCATCGTCCTTTTCTACAACGGTGAGATCTATAACTACAAAGACCTTCGATCAAAACTAACTAAGCATCTCTTCAAAACTGACGGCGACGGTGAAACCATCATTCACTGGTATGAAGACCATGGTCCTGAAGGCTTTAAAAATCTCAACGGCATCTTTGCCTTTGCCCTTCTGGATAAGAAAAAGCAGCAACTTCTTCTGGTTCGTGATCATCTTGGCATCAAGCCGTTGTACTACTTTTCAAACGGCAACATTTTAGCCTATGCCTCGGAAATCAAGGCCATCCTGCCTGTTCTGAGGTCTTTAAAGGTAAAAATTTCCTCAAACAATCAAACTATTCAAAAATACCTTCTCACCCGTCGGCATGACGACGGTGAAAACACCTTTTTTCAGGGTATAAAACGCTTACCCCAAGGATCTTTCCTCGAGCTTAATCTCAAAAGTATGGAGATAGAAATCGAACCCTATTGGGCCCTCAAGCCAGATCATAGCTTGATAGCAAAAACGGATGAGGAAAATATTGCCAAATTCCGCAGGCTTTTCGTAAGTATCATCAGACATCAGCTAATGAGCGAGGTGCCTTTGGGGACAGCCCTTTCCGGCGGCCTGGACAGCTCTGCCGTCGTCATGGCTGTCAACCGCGCAATCGAAGGCAATATTGGGAGCATCAAAGACGAGGACCGCCAAACTGTAATCGGGGAGCGGCAAAAAACTTTCAGCGCCCGCTTCCCGAACGCGGCCAATGACGAGACCAAATACATCGATATTGTCACCCGCGCAAGCAGTGTCGACAGTCACCTCGTCAGGCCGCAAAGACAGGAAATGTGGCCGGATTTGCAAACAGTAATCTATCACCAGGATGAACCGATGATCTCCAGCGGCCCCTATGCCCAGTGGAAAGTGATGGAACTTGCCCATAAAAATGGCATTCGGGTAATGCTTGATGGCCAGGGCGCCGATGAAATGCTGGCAGGCTACGACGCCTACTTTTTTGTCTATTTTCGAGAACTATTGGCGAAAAGGGACTATGGCACTCTTTTTCAGGAAGTCGTGAACAGCCTGGACATTCTTTGGAAATACCTGCGCGAAAAAATTGCATTTCTCATCGGGATAAAAAAGAGCTTCGCAATTAAAAAACTCTTCAACTTCGAAACAAAGGAGTCAAATAAGTCCAATTCGACTAATAACAACCTCAACAAACGCCTTCAGGAAGATCTCTTTGAGACAAGTCTTCCTTCTCTCCTTCGCTACGAAGATCACAATTCCATGGCCCACTCAATTGAGGCCCGGGTGCCGTTCCTGGACCATCGACTTGTGGAATTTGTTGCCTCGCTTCCCAGTCACTACAAAATCCGCAACGGCTGGAACAAGTGGATCATGCGCCAGGCCCTGAAGGATCTTCTTCCGGAAAAAATTCTCAAACGGCGCTGGAAAGTCGGCTTCACCACGCCCGAAATCGCCTGGCTGCGAGACTCAGCAACCGAAGTCCGAAAAATCTTCAATAGTGAATCTTTCAATTCCCGGCCTTATTTCAACACGAGTGTAATTAAGGCAAAATTTGAAGAATTTGTCGCTGGCAAAAATGACGAATCGATGGTCTTCTGGCGTATAATCAATTTAGAGCTGTGGTTGAGAATATTCATCGACAAGTGATTTCAACACATGAAAGCAGACCTAGCAGATTCTAAACCCAACACCGGCAAGAAATTATCCATCACGATTGACGGCCAAAAATACAACCGCTACCCAATTAAAACTCATATCATCTCCCCAGAGGACAACATTATTGACGTCGTCAAGAGATACGCCCTGCCGCACCTCAAAAACACCGACACTTTAATCATTTCTGAGCGGGTTGTGGCCATTACCCAGGGCCGGATGTATCTCATCTCTGATTTAAAACCCTCTTTCTGGGCAAAGATGTTGGTAAAATTCGTCTCCAGACCCTCCTGGGGCATCGGCATTGGCTCTCCCTGGACAATGGAAATCGCCATTCGCGAGGCTGGCTTGTGGCGAATTCTTCTCGCCGGCGCTGTCTCCGCACTCACCAAACCATTCGGCATTCGCGGCCTGTTCTACCGAATCGTCGGTCACGGCGTCAACGCCATTGATGGCCCAACCGAATACACCTTGCCCCCAGGCAATAAAGCCGCCACCCTCGGGCCCAAGGACCCGGACAAAGTGGCACAAAATCTTCAATCTTCAATCTTCAATCTTCAATCAATCCATGTCAGCGTCGCCATCATCGACGCCAATGACATCGGTCGGAGGATTGAAGGTGCTTCCTCAGACGTTGATCGTACCTGGGCCTGTGAAGTTTTCCGCGACAATCCCCTCGGCCAATCCCGGCAGCAAACTCCTATGGCTATTGTGAGAAAACTGTTATAGAATCGCACCGAACCATGGAAAATCTTGAACTTAAACAGAAAAAAGAATTTAACCGCTTGGTTTTCTGGGGGGGTGTCGCAGCAATAGGAACCATCCTAACTTACTTTGAAGCAGTCTTTGCTTTACCCACAGCCATTGCCTACTGGCGACTTGCTGTAACTTTTGATGAAAATGGAAAGCTCGAAAACCAAAAAGCTCAATCAAACAGCAGGACAAGAACGAGACGCTAGTTGTTGAGAGTGTTTTAAAAAGATAAAATCAAAACTAGCCACAAGCTAGTTTTTTCATTTCTATGGCCAAGATACAAACACTCTCCACCGATGAGGTCAAACACGTCGCAAAGTTGGCCAATCTTTCTTTCGATTCCGAAGATCTTCAAAAATATCTTCCCCAACTTTCCGCAATTTTGGATTTCGTCGGGAAACTCCAGGAGATTGACACTAAAAACATTCCCGCCACATCTCAAGTCACTGGTCTGGAAAACATTTTCCGCGAGGATGAAGTTGACGCAACCAGAATGCTCTCCCAAGAAGACGCACTATCTAATGCGAAAGAAACACATAATGGCTTTTTCAAAGTGCCGGCAATTTTTGAATGATTTTGATCCAGAAAACGATGATGAATCGATTCATCATCGTTAACTATATCAGAATCTGACAAATGACTAATGGACATTAAAAACCTAACTATCATTTCAGCTCTGGAAGATTTAAGAAGTAAAAAAATCACTGCAGTTGACTTGGTCGAAGCTTGCCTCGAAAACATCAGGAAACACAACCAAGACTATAATGTCCTGCTCACCGTCGAAGATGATGATAAGTTAATTAAACAAGCCAGAGAAGCCGATGCGACTGATCACTCTTCGCCCCTTTCCGGAATTCCGATTGTCGTCAAAGACATGTTCTCCACCAAAAACCTGCGCACAACAGCCGCCTCGAAAGTTTTGGAAAATTATACTCCCAAGTACGAATCGACAGTCACCCGCAAGTTGAAAGAAGCCGGCGCAATCATCATCGGCAAAGCTAACCAAGATGCCTGGGCGCATGGCGCAACCGGCGAAAATTCTGATTTCGAACCAACCAGAAACGCCATTGGCACCGACACCGGCGGCTCAATCCGTGTGCCTGCTTCCTATAACAACCTTGTTGGCCTAAAACCCACCTATGGCCGGGTTTCCCGCTATGGCGTCGTCGCCATGGCTTCTTCCCTTGACACGATGGCCCACGTCACAAAAAACGTGACTGACAGTGCCCACATTTTAAATATCACTGCCGGTGCTGATCCCTACGATGCTACCTCAATTAAAACGGATCCAGAAGACTACCTCAAAAGTCTCACAAGAGAAGATTTGAAAGGAGTCAAAATCGGCCTTTCTCCGGATTTTAAAATGGCTACCCTAGACAAAAAACTTGTCAAAAAGATCGACGAATCATTAAAACTGTTTGAAAAACTTGGCGGAAAGATCATTGAAGTTCCGCTCCCACACACTCCCGAATCTGTGGAAACCTACTACATTCTTGTCCCTTCGGAAATCTCTTCTAATCTCGCCCGTTATGATGGTATCAGATATGGTAATGGCCGCTCTCACTTTGGAGCGGAAGCTAAAAGAAGAATCATGATCGGAACCTATTCGTTATCGTCGGGCTATTATGACGCCTACTATAAAGCTGCCCAAAAAGTCCGCACTCTAATTATCAAAGACTTTACTTCCGCCTTTGAGCATGTCGATGTAATTTTTGCCCCCGTGGCCCCAGTTCTACCGTACAAAATAGGCGAGAAGGTCAACGACCCATTGACGCTTTATTTAATGGATATCTATACCTCGCCAGTAAACCTTTCCGGACTTCCGTCCCTGGCCCTGCCGGCTGGCTTTGTCGATGACCTTCCGGTTGGAATTCAAATTATTGGCCCGCCGCTGTCCGAATCCCGCCTGTTTTCCATCGGAAATGCCTACGAAAAACAATGAATACCTATCAACCCATCATCGGTCTTGAAGTCCACGTGGAGCTGGCCACTAAATCCAAAATGTTCTGCGGCTGTCCGGCTGAACACTTCGGCATTGAGCCCAACACTCACACCTGTCCAGTCTGTCTCGGCCTCCCAGGCGCTCTGCCCGTACCTAATCGCAAAGCTGTTGAATGGACCATTCTTCTCGGCCTGGCTTTGGGCTGCCAAATCAATGAACACTCAAAGTTCGATCGCAAAAACTATTTCTATCCCGACCTTCCCAAAGGCTATCAAATCAGCCAATATGAAGAACCACTCGCGATCAATGGATCGCTAGAAATCCGAAATTCGAAATCCGAAATTCGAAATATTCGTATTCGCCGCGTTCATCTCGAGGAGGACACCGGCAAGCTCCAGCATACGACTGTTAATGGAAAGGATATTTCCTTGGCGGATTTTAATCGTAGCGGAGTCCCTCTTGTCGAAATCGTCACCGAACCCGATTTCCGCAGTGTTGATGAAGTCGACCAATACCTAAAAAAACTTCAGAAGATAGTCCGTTACTTGGGAATTTCTGGCACAGATATGGAAAAAGGCTCCATGAGACTGGAGCCAAGTATCTCGATTGCCCAAATTGCCAAACATTCACGATCGTATAAACATGGCAAAGATTTTGAGCACAAACTTCCAGACTACCGAGTAGAGTTAAAAAACATCAACTCCTTCCGGTTTGCGCGTAAAGCCTTAGAATACGAAATCCAACGCCAAACCGAAATTCTGGAAAAAGGGGAGACGCCGACCCAGCAGACTCGGGGCTGGAGCGAAGCCAAAAACGCCACCATCCCCCAACGGGAGAAAGAAGGGGAAAGCGACTACCGCTATTTCCCCGAACCAGACATCCCCCCACTTCGAATAAGCAATGAGCAATTAGCAATTATCAATAAGCAGATTCCTGAATTGCCGGACGCTAAATCCACCCGTTTCCAAAAAGAATTCAGCCTCACCGAGCACACTAGTAATCTCCTTGCTGAGGACAAATCCGTCGCCGACTACTTCGAGGAAGCAGTAAAAAATTCCCTAGCTGCTAGCCCCTCACCCCTAACCCCTATCATTGATGTGGCCAATTGGATCATCAACAAAAAGATTGACATCAACCAAACTCTTCCAGCAGAATTAATACAACAAATCCTTAGGTCCAAGCAGTCTTCCCAAATCGACGAATCTGAGCTGGAAAAAATCATCGTTCAGGTCTTCGCCGAAAACCCAAAAGCAGTGGAAGATTATAAGAAAGGTAAGCTGCAAGTAGTTGGTTATTTAATAGGAGTATGCCTAAAAAAAGGAAATTTTCATCAGGCACAAATAAAAGAAGCTGTTGAAAAGAAATTAAGAAATGTCTAATGAAATCCCTAGAGTCCCAGAAATACAGCCAGAAAAACAATGGTTCGAAATTGTCAAAGAGCTCATTAAAGTAAAGGCCGAACTCCAAAAGACACAAGAATCTCTTCAAAAAGCTCAAGCCGACAGTGCCAGGCTGGAAAAAGAAGCAACAATTAATGAAGTTTCTGGCCTCCCCAATAGGCGAGGATTAACTAGGTATATTGAAAAGATGAGGAAACAATTTATGCGAAGTAGGGACCCCGATTACAATGTTGTGCTTCTGTATGGAGACATTGCAGGTCTTAAAGCCATAAATGAAACATACGGAGACAATGCAGGTAATACAATTATTAAAAGGGTTGGTGAGTTACTTTCAGATAGTGTCCGACCTGAAGATATGGTTGCAAATCCTTGGGGCGACACTTATCTAATCATTCTCCCAACATCAAGACAAAAAGCAGCAAGCACAGTGCAATATCGCCTAACAAACAAAATAAATCAGACAACTATTGAAGTAGAAGATAAAACTAAATCATCGAGAGAGATCACAGCCCATTTGCACTTGAACTAGGGTCTTTAGTCAATAAGGAACGAAACTGCTCGTTCTATGGGACATTAGAATCCTAATAATATTTAACGTCATTTCTTCAAAACTCAGTTTTCTGTGG
>Ga0075660_125_pt1 | contig 13792 bp, 19 predicted proteins | sample RifGroA1_FD_68405 | JGI IMG/M metagenome (GOLD analysis project Ga0075660, IMG submission 68405) | Microgenomates bacterium GW2011_GWA1_48_10 | reverse complement strand
CTTTGTTGGAGATAAGACCGGGCAAGTCATCGCCTTCGTTAGCAGAACAACCGGTAATACCCTTGCGGCATTGTACAATGGTACACAATCAATACTTGCCTATGTTGGACAAGGAATAGGAAATGGAGCTAGTGCGGTTGGTCAAGGATTAGCTTTTGTGGGAGAAAAAGCTGGAGAAGGAATTTCGGTAGCGGCTAAAGGAACAGGCAATTTATTAGCTTCGATCGGTCAAGGAATCGGCAATACCGGAAAAGCCATGTCAAACGCGGCTGTCGCAATCGGAAATGGGTATAACCAATTAGCCAACAATGCGCCAGGGGTTGCTAAAACTATCTTGACCGGAATCGGAAACGGAGTTTCAACAACCGGCAAGGCAATTGCCAGTGTTTCAAATAGTATAGCCAGCACGACTTCGACTATTGCTCAAAACACGTCAAAGACAATTGGGAATGTTACAAACTCATTAGCAAAAACAACAGGAGATATTGCGCAAAAGACAGGATCAACGATTGCTCAAGCAACACAAAGGAGAAAGAACACAAGGATTCGCAGGAGACTTTAGCTTAGCTCTTATTCAGTTTGCGTACAATTTCGTTCCAGAACCAACAAAGATTGCTGATGTTCAAGTAGCAGTTCTTTCCCCAACTTCTGTAAAAGTTTCTTGGAAAACTAACCATCCAGCAAACGGAAAAGTAAATTATGGACTTGATGAAACCTACCCGCTTGATATTCAATCAGAGAAAAGAATTACAAATCACGAGTTTACATTAACTAACTTAAAACCAGACACGCAATATTATTTTGAAGTGATGTCCCACAATAAAAATTATGTCTATGACGCTAACCGGGAATTTAAAACACCAGCAAAATAAATATGGACAAAATAAATTTAAACAAAGATCAAAAATTAGTTGTGGACTCTTTCTATATAGTCAAAACTAAAAAGAATTTAAACAATTTTATCGAGGATTTATTTTCCCAAGAAGAAACACTGGATTTAGCCCAAAGATTAAAAATAGCAAAATTAATTCTTGACGGAAAAACTTATGAAGAAATAGCCGCTTTGATTCCGGTTAGCACTTCCACGATTTCAAAAATAGGACAAGTGATTAAATTCGGTAAAGGTGGACTACAGATTGCATGTAAAAATATAAAAATTAAAAAAGAGAGATTGGGAGGGGGTGAAAAATCCAATGTTAGCTGAAGTACAAATTGCTCATATCATCACCGGAATTATTGGCGGTTTGATTAGAGGATTAGTCGGAATTACCAAACAATCAACATTTACTCCCGATGAGTTTAAATTCCATTGGAAATATTTTGGTTTCTCAATGCTGGTTTCTGCCATAGTTGGTTTGATGTCTGGAATAATAATTGATAACGACTGGAGAATGTCTTTACTTGCCGGATATGCCGGAACAGATTTTCTTGAAGGTTTATACCGACTAAAATTTGCTCAATTTTTTAAACTGCCTGAAACTACCGGAACAAAGTAAGTTTATTGGGTAAGTTTGATACTCTTGAGTAAATAAAATGCGCGATTGGTTAATAGTGGTAAGTGGTGGTCTTGCCTTTTCCTTCTTTTTTAATTGTCCCACGATCGACAAGAGTTTGCAGGTAGTTTGTAGCTGTGCTTTGAGAAACGTGGAGTAGTTCCCGAACATCGTCATTGTTAATTTGTTTTTTTTCCACGATTAGTTTTCCGATCTTCATTAAATTTTCTTCCCGTCGGGTTTGTCTTTCCTGATTAGCTTTAATTCTTCTGGTATCTAACTCTGCTTTTAGTTTTTCATCTACCTGTTCTTGCATTTGGGTCGGATCAATAAAGACCTGCGGTTGTTCGGCTGGTTTTTCCGGTTCTAATTTAATCGGTGGCGGAACTTTTTCAGCTAGTGGTTGTTGAGTTTCTTCCGGCTTTGGCTGTTCTTGCGGCGGTTGTGTCGTTTCCGGCGGTTTAGTTTCTTCTGGTGTCTTTTGTTCTTCAACTGGTGGTGTTTCTGTTGTCTCTTGTTTTGGTTCTTCTTTTTGAGAAGGTAAAGAAAGATAACGAGAGGGATCAATAAAACCAAGATAACCATTGCTTTCATCTGGATTGTTCGGTTTGATAGCAAAATGTAAATGTTCGCCGAAAGCCGCACCTGACGAACCGGATAAACCAATAACTTTGTTGACTCCAATATCTTCTCCATCTTTGACTTTTGTTTCCTGAAGATGAGCATAGATTGATTGCCCCCAGGAATGTTGAATGGTAATTGATATTCCAAAATCACCATTGTCTCCAGACTGGATAACTTTTCCAGAATCACAAGCAAAAACTTCGTTTCCGGCAGTCAAGCCAAAATCCAAGCCATTATGTCCCACGATTCCCCACTCCTGAAATTTCTTTTTAATTTCTTCGTTATCTGATTGTTGGCCAAAAGAAAAAGTCAGCGGAAAATTACCCGAGAAAGGATAATGTAAAACAGGAATGTTCAAGACTGGAGGAAAAACTGATGGTTGTGTTTCGGTTGGTATTTGTTCTGGTTGCGGAGTTTCGGAAGGAGAAGGATTTTGTGTTGTTGTTTCTGGTTTTGGTTCTGTTTGATTGGTTGAAGTGTCAACGGGGTTTGTTGGTGGTTGTTCTGGTGTTGTTTGTGTCTGGTCTTGGGTAATATCATCAGCCATATATAAACAGTGTAACAAAGTGGAACAGAAAAATCTTGTTTTTCTTTTTGTTGTTGGCGGCTCCGCCGCCCCCGCCCCGTTGAGATCACAAAGCTAAAAAGGAGGGAACGCGACAGAAAACCATTGAGGGAGTACAGCCTTTCAAAGAGCGTTCCCGACTAACGCGAGCCCCGCTTGATAAACCTTAAAGGGAAAGAAAACGCGGGGCGAGCCCATCGAGAGTCCTCGCGACGGCGACTAAAATAATTTTTTTCCTTAAGCGCTGTCGCCGGAGCCCCACTAAAACAGGAAGGGGTACAAACAAAGAAGGCGGGGGCGAAAAAGCGGATACCCCAGAACGCGCGAGCCTTAAAAGTCAGAACTAAAGAAAAGCCCCGCCGCAGCGGGGCGAGGGACGCGCTGTAGGAACTCTTAGAAAAGCAAAACCGTTGTCGCAGGTGCCCCCTAGGGCGCCCAGCGCGCGATGAATGGGGTCGCCGCCAACAAATAATCGGGTGGGTGGGCTGATACGGAGCATAGAATAAACTATTTAAACTTTGGTCTTGTAGTCTTGTACTCTTCTACAATAGTAAAGTATCTATAGAGGGGCGGGAAAAGAAAAACCGGCGGTTTCCGCCGGTGAATGTTTTGGTTTGGTTTCGTTCTCTCGTTTGGCTTGGCGAGAACCAAAAAATTGGTGGAACCGGAAGTTTTGTGCTTGGAATCGGCCAATTTCCACCATTTTGGCCGATTCATTTGTGGTATTATATGGCGAAGCCGCGAAGCGAAGCCGCGAAGCGGCGAGCGAGGAGCTGACGCAATGCGTTAACAATTTTTAAAAAAGGTTCGAATTTTTTCGTAAACGTTCACAGTTTTGGAGAAAAAGGGTTGTCGGGAATGGCGCTCGCCACGCCCGCGACCGCGGCGAGTGCTGCAAAGCCCTGTTTATATACACAAAAAAGTTGCCGATTAGACAAAGAGTAGTCCGAGCCGACTTTTTTGGCGAAGCATGATAATTCTTCGCCATTATGTTTCGCGCGCGCGATTTTGGCCGCATCAGCGGCCACTTCTATAAATTCTCTCATTAGTCCGAGCCATTCACTTCCGTTTTTAGAAACACTGGCCATTTTCTCTTTTAATTTAATTTTCAGTTCTACCAATTCGTTCTTTTTCTGTTGGTAAATTTGCGGGTCAACTATTTGGTCAAGATAGCCTTCGAGTAACCGATCAAGTTTTTTGTCTATTTCTTGGACTTCGGAAGAAAATTTTGTAACTTGGTTTTCACTATTTCTTTTTTCTTCTGTTTCTTCTTTATCTAGTTTTTCCAACCAAAGTTTAGCCCACGAAGTGGGCAAACTGGCCTTTTCAACAATTGCCCGCAATTGTTGTTCTAAAAGTTCTTCCCGAAGATAATCTTGCGAGCAATCAGTTTTCTTTTAGGTGCAGCGGTAATAAATGTAATCTACGTTTCCGCGGGTTTTGGGATAACATTTGTGTTTGACTTCGGCGGTGATGGCACAGCCGCATTCAGCGCATTTAGCCAATCCCAGAAAAGTAAAATTATTTCTTCTAGGCTTTGGGTGCTCTCTGGCTTTGATGATTTCCTGCACTTTGTTGAAAAGTGCGTGAGGAATAAACAGCTTATGTGTTCCTTCATAGGCTTCACCGCCGAAGTTGATAATGCCGATGTAAAACTTGTTGCTCAAAATCCGTTTGACTGTATCGAGGTGAAGCATTTTGCCATTGTATCTGGTAATGCCGAATTTCTGAAAGAAACGAGAAACATCAGCAATAGAGCTTTCGCCCTTGGCGAAAAGCTCAAATGCCTTTTTGACGATTTTGGATTTTGTTTGGTCAATCTCAATGGTTCGTAGTCTCGGTTCATTCAAATATCCGTATGGTGCTTTATTGGGCAAAATTCCTTTACGAAGTTTTTGCCGATTGCTTCGTTTTACGTTTTCGGACAAATTATCAATATAATATTTCGATTGCCCAAAGGCGATTGAGAGCATAAATTTACCTTGTGGGGTGTTATCAAACCAAAAGGTTGGGAATTTTAGGTCAAGAAGTTTTCCGGTATCGAGGAGGTAGATAAGCTTTCCGCCGTCAACAGAATTTCTAGCTAAACGATCCGGGTGCCAACTCAAAATTGCGTTTGCTTCGCCTTTCTCTATTCTTTGAATGACTTCCTCAAAAATTGGCCTCCCGAGATTTTTGGCGGTACGGGATTCTGTTAAGAAGCAAACGATATTCAAGTTTTCTTTGGAGGCAAATTCTTTGAGTTCCGCTATTTGCGACTCAATAGATAAAACCTGTTTTTCTTTCTCGTCTGTTGATTTTCGGCAGTAGGCAATGTATTTGATCATGATTTCCTTTTCTTTCTTAAAATTTTTGCATTTTTCTTTGCCTCTTTATTATGCGGCAACTTTTTTGTGTATATAAACAGGGCTTTGCAGCGCTCGCCGCGGTCGCGGGCGTGGCGAGCGCCATTCCCGACAACCCTTTTTCTCCAAAACTGTGGACTCTTTACGAAAAAATACGGACTGAGTTTCAAAGGTAGCGCTGCGAGTGCCCCCACCCACTCGCAGCACCATCTTCATGCTCGGTCTTCGGCCTCGAAAAAAGTCGGCTCGGACAATCATTTCTTAATAGAAATGATTACAAAAGAAAAATGCAAAAATTTTAAGGAATTTAAATGGCGCAACCGGTGGACTCAGTTAGGCTTGCGCTTAAACTGTCCGATTGCGCCATTAAAAAACGCAAACCTGTTAAACTGAGTCCACCTAAAATTTATCTCATCTGTATAAATATTTCAAGAAGTGTTATGATTTTTAGAGTTATGGAAAATAATTCTCAACCGCAAGTAAGCACGTCCATACCACCAAATACAACAAATTTACCTCCGACTAAACTTTCTAGTTTTCCATCAAAGTCTTTTTTACTTTTTCTAGTCTTGTTATTCTTGACTGCCACCAGCTATTTTTACCTCCAAACACAGTCGCTCAAGAAACAAGTAGCTCGTCTTAATTCGTTACCCTCACCAAGCCCAACTTATATTTATACAACGGCCCCCTCTCCAACTCCTACGCCGATTAGCCATACAATAAATACCAGTAGACAAAGCGTAGACCTTGTTATGCCTAAATATTTGGATACTCCACAAGAAAAAGAAACGTATAGAATATCTTTTGACAAAGTTGGGACAACCCCAAAATATCACATGACTAGTGATATGTTTCCAAAACTTGTTATTGAAGGAGATAAATACCAATTCACTTTGCAAATCCCTAAGGAAGGGCAAAGTAACACATTTGTCAAAATACCTGTTACTTCTGAAATTGAATCAAATCAATTTAGCAAAGTCACGAGGATTACAAACCCCTTGAGTTATATGGAAACGAATAACGTGCAATACGAAGGAAATAAATCCTATTACACATATACCACCGACTACAGCACAAACTGCACACAGTGGACACCAATTCCTCCTGCTTGCTCATCGCTCCAAGTTTATTACAACGATCAACTTGCGCTTGCCAATCAAGTAGGTGTTTATGCTTCTTGTGTGTCTTACGATCAGTCACCTTCGAGCTGCGACAAAATTATCTCGACACTTAATATCTCACAGGACTTACGCAATCAATTTTAGTTTAGATTGTTACTAAGCCAAAATCGGCTGTTGGTCATGTTTGATATGGTCACACAAGATCTAGATTGTTAAATCAGTCTAAACCATGAATGATTGCGTAACTCCTGATCTCAATAGTAAGCAAATAATTTGGAATGAGTTTGGACGATTGCGTAAGCAATCGTAAATCGCGCGCGCGAAACATAAGCGAGGCCGGAGGCCGAGCATGAAGATGGTGCTGCGAGTGGGTGGGGGCACTCGCAGCGCTACCTTTGAAACTCAGTCCGTATTTTTTCGTAAAGAGTCCACGGCATTTTTTCTTTAACAATTGCCCGGTCGTCTAACGGTAGGACAACGGATTTTGGCTCCGTTTATCATGGTTCGAATCCATGCTGGGCAGCCAACGAGGATCGGCAGGTGCCAAACCTGCCGATTGGAGCTTATTTAAGCGTTCTTTGTCTGGTTCGAACGGTTGAGTCTGTTGCCGGAACTCCGGAGTGAAGGCTAAATAGTCATCGTCCAGCTGCAACGCCAATTTCTTATCTTTTAGGATAAAGTTCGAGCCAAGTTTGGAGAAAACCTCTCTTCTCAATGGTAAGTCACCACTGGCAAAGTGCGTACGAGCGTAGTAAATTGAAGTGCGAAAGCAATCCAAGTTACAAAAGCCCACAAAAACCAACTGTATAAATGGGGTTTGGTTTTTCCCTTGAGGATGTCACGAGTGTAAGGTATGTAACCAACGAAAACCAAAAAAGTGGCAACTATTCCCAGCAAGTTTTTAATTTGAAATGTGTCCATATTACTTTAGTGCCATGTTACAACGCTAACATTTTAGACTCCTTCAGGACTTACGCACCTAGTATTTTAGCATAGTGGTTGATCCGGTTATTGCCTAACTTCCGGTTAAGCAGCCAATCTTTTTTAATCGCATAGAGAGTTTGACTTGGCGTTTCTTGTTTTTGCTTTTGGATCATGGTGTAAGCCAGCATTGTTCCCGCCAGGTGTGTCTCTTGGGAAATTTTTGATCTGGCTTGACACTCCTCCAAATGGAGTTGGTCTTTGGCAAAACGAAACACCTCCTCAATTTCCCAACGATGGCCATAAAGGGAAAGAATTTCTTCACTGGATAACGTCAGCCTATCGGTGCAAAAGAATTTCTTGTCGTGTCTGACAATTTTTCCTTTGACTTTGAAACTGACCAGACCAGTGAGACTGTCCCCGTCCTCTGTAAGGTCTTCTCTAATGGGAGCGGCATTGACAATTCTGCTGCCTTTGATCTGGCAGACAAATTTCCAACCATAAGAGTTAATTTTATCAAGCAAAGGATCAGCGGCATAAAAACTGTCAAAGAGGACAAGATCAGGAGAGAGCTTCCAAACCACTCTGGCTTCCCAGATTAAAGACTGTGCCAGTTTAATCTTTGATGGTCCATCTTTTTTATACCACCGCCAGGAGATTGGCAGAGTGATTGTTCCATTAGTCCAGGCCAAAAAGACAATATTGTAACCAAACACCGTAGTCTCCAAAAGTGACGAGTAAACATAACTGGCACCGGTCATCTTTTTGCTGTATGGTTTGGGAATTACCGTGTCATCGATGATCAAATATCCCCCGGATAAAGGACTAAAAAGAGTCTGGATGGCAAGAAGAAAAATCTGCCTCCAGGGAAACCTTGTTTGTAAAGTTCTAGTTAAGGCGTCATGGGAAAAACCAAACTGATCCCTTAAAAGGGTGGCCGTAATTTTGTGGCCTTGAATTAATCCTCGAAGATATGGAACAATACGGGCAGGCATAGAGTTCTCCTTTCAAGAAAACTATGCCTCATTTCCTTTTAGCTTGTCAAATCAACCATCTATTTATTGGGGTGCGTAAGTTCTGTTATCAGTTAATTCAGTTCCTTCTGGCACCACAACCAATTTATCATCGTCATCATTTGTCCTGTGGATTATTGCAATGCAGACTCCTCTTGCGTTCATTAAGGGTCTACTTATTCCAAGATAATAAGCGTCTAATTCCTCACCATCAGGAGATTTGGTGTTTGGAATATAACCGTAGTTGGCTTTATATTCAAAACCATGCTTTGGGTGCTTACTACCTAGCGGTCTGCCAATAATCACTCCTACCTTTTTGCCTAAAAATCTTTAGCATTGGTGGGTCGAATTCTGTTGTAAAATTCGTATTTTGCTCTCTGGTAATCTCTAAGACCTTTTCCGTTAAACTTAAGTTTGAGCTCCTCATATTCTTTTAGTAAATTTTTGTTTGACTTAAGTATTTCAAAGACCTGAATTTGTCTTTCTGGTGGTTCAGTCAAATATAGTTCTACTTGGTATCCTTTTTCAGTAAATGACCATTCGATAAAAGTATCATGAGCACTTTTAGGTTTGCTAAAGAGCTTTTCCAGAGTTGGGAGGTATTTATGGAAATTCTTGGAATTTGCTAAAACGTAAATATCAATATCGTTCTGACCTGCAATTCCAAGTGCTGTTGCCCCCATAAACAATATTTTAATGCCAGGCAACTTCTCCTTGATTCTTTTAACTATCAAATCTCCAGTTTCTTTTGCTTTTGGATCAAAGGCGATAACTGTTATCTTCTTTGCCGGATCAATTTTGGCTAAATAGTTTTCTTCATCTTGGGTTAACACGTCTTGATTTTACCCAATTAACTCAGGTTTGCAAATTTAGGTTAGGCACCAGCCCAAAATTATCGGCCAGTAAAGCGTCTAATTCTTTTTGGGGTAGATTCGCAGTGGAAATGCCAGGCAGTCGGGCGTCAGGTAGAAAGTGGATTGCGAGTGGGACTGAACGTTATTCCGGCCGGAAACTCAGTCAAATAGGTAGGGATGGTGAGTTCACCGCGGTTGTCCGTTTGCCGAAGTCAGAAGAACTTATGGTGGGGATGCGGGAGTCTTGGAAAGGATAAACAGGTCGGCCTTTGTTGGCAGGAGAATTTTGGTGCCCACTCCATCAACACGTTCTAAAAGGACATCGCGGGGTGGTGGATAGGATAGTTCATCCAGTAAGCGAAGTTGTTCTCCCGGGGCAAAGGGGGAACTGTTTTGTCCAGTTTGGCGGTTAAGATCCTGATTGTCTCTATTAAAAATCCATTGGGCTCCTTCGGCAGACAGGGTGAGAACAGTGCCCTTTTCTAGGGGTTGACCGCGTTCTTGAAGTTCACGAAGGCTTGGCATAGTTCAGGTTAGGATTAGGTGAATTAATAGTCAATATGGGGCTGGATTTTGTGGGCGCTCTGGGCTAGCGGGGTAGGGATTTCTGTCCCGAATTTTTTATGTGTTCCCAGAGAAAAGGTGAACAACGGACTTCATAGTCGACGGTTAAAGTGTCTTCTTGGGAGGTGGCGCTTGAATTATTTAGATGGAGAAGAAGCCAAATTTCGTGGTCCATCTCGAGGGAGAGCACATCGCCCGGGTCCAGATGCTGGTCCCCCAGGATGATTGTCCCGTCTTTATTCATCAAGTGGGCACGGCCATCAAGATTAATTATTCTTTTGTTCGCAAGTGGTAGTTGTCCATAAACAGTGTCTGGGTTTCCATTAAGGCATCTCATCCGAGCCGAGTCCATTAAGGAGGAAAAGGGTGTGGGTTGAGGGGGTGTGTCGGGCGTACCTAGCGCTTGAACTGGAGAGGCGGCGGAGTTGCTGCAAGCCGCGGCTAATGGCAAGATGAGAACCAGCGTGAGAAAAGGAGCGAAGTGCTTTAGATCAACTTCTGCAGGTTCGTGCTTTTCGCTCATGAACAAGAAAATTTACGTATTAATCGAGTATTGTACCACTCTTTTCCTTTGGCTCCAGAGGGAAAAACTGTTAGGGTCCGAGGTTAGATTCGGGAGACGTCGTAGAGCTGAGGATAGAAGAGGAAGATGGCGGGAAGGTCTTCAGAAAGGGCTTTTTGGAAAGCCTGATAGATTTCCCAACGCTCTTTGTCACCCAGGGTGCGGCGGCCGTCTTCGAGAAGGTGGTCGGCTTTGAAGCTTTTATAGCCAGTGGTGTTGCCGGCTTGAGTGGAGTGCCAGAGAGCATACTGGTCGGGGTCGGGGGGAATCTCGAGGTAGAGTAGGTGGGCGTCAAATGACGGGGGGATGATTTCGCTGACGGTGGTTTTGGCTTCAAGCCCCAGGGAAGACCAGGCGGCAGAGATGCTTTCCGCCAGCGGGGTGAGTTCCTTGGGGGAGGAGAGGAAAATTCGTTTTGTGGCGGAAGCGCTGGCGACGTCGGCGAAGGTCTTTTTTGCCAAGGTTTGGTTTTGCGGATAGGTTTTGAAATTCAGGCTTTTGGCCCAACTGTTTTGGGGCAGGGAAGAAGAGGCGGTGGCACTGTGGGGATAGGAGTCAGGCAAGGCATAGGCCAGAGCTTGGCGAAAGGATTTTTCCGAAATGGGGTCTTTGTGCAGGTTGAGAAGAATGGTCGCGATGGTGTTTTCGGCAATGTGACCTTGAACTTTTAGGTGGGAGTCGTTTTGAAGGCCGTAGGTCTGGTGCAGGTCTTCAACGTGGTTGACCGCCCCGAGTTTCAAGGCGGTGACAGCGGCCTCTTCGGTGGGATAGAATTTATAGATCTTCTGGGCGCCGGTGGGAAGATTTTTTAAGGTTAAGGAAGCGATGAACCGGCCGTTGAATTTGATGTTTTCGACGGCATTGTCTCCCAGGCCGATGAGGGCATTTTTAAAGAGGGGCTGAGAGAGAATTGTGGGCAGGGGCGAGAAAGATTCTTTGAATTTAAATTCCAGGCGATAGAGTGACAGCCGTTTGACCTCGACCCCTTTCAGGCTGTAGTTGATCTGAGAGGTGTCGAATTTGGTGCCGTCCTGCCAGAAGAGGTTTTGGGCGAGATTGAAGATGACGGTTTTTCCAGAGTCGGCAGTTTGCCAGTCGAGGGCGGCACTGCCGGTGGCGTGACCGTCCGGGAGCAGTTTAGTGAGGCCGAGGCTGATCTCGTTTTGGATTTTGAGGGGGAGACTTCCGGCGGTGTAGTTGCCAACAAGGGCGACGCGATTGACTTTGGGAGGTTGGAGAGCCCGGGAGAGGGTGGGAAAAAGGAAGATGAAAGCCGATCCAGCTGCCAGACCAACAAAGAAGAGGAGCCAGTGGACACGCAGGTAGGACAGAACCAGCTTGAGGTAGATTTTCATGAAGCAAGGAGGACGATGGAAAGAATGGCGAAGGCGATCGTGAGAGCGATGGTGGCACAGGATCATTTGCCTCAATTTACTTTTGGCGGGCTTTTTGCCATGTACGACGCCCTGCGGCCGGAAATTAAAGCGAGCGTTACCCGAGCCAAATCATTAGGCATTAAGGTCATTATGATTACCGGCGACCATGCTGTTACCGCGAAAACAATAGCCAGCCAAGCTGGAATTTATGAGGAAGGCGATGAGGCCGATGGTGGTGATTTCAGTGAAATTATACGGGGGAAGGGTGAAGCCGTGTGTTTCGGCACCAGGGAAATACCAGGGAGACAGGGTGATTTGCGGAAAGAAACGAGATAGGGCATAGAGGATCCCCGCATCGATGGCCACACCGAGAAGGCCAAAAGTGAGGAAGTTGATGCTGCCGAGAAGAGTTTCGAGCAAGGGCTTGAGAATGACGCGGAGAAGGGTGAAGGCAACGCTTATGATGAACAGGGTTCTTAGTCCCTCATTTAGAGAAAAGCCGGGGATGTTTTGGGAGAGCAGATAGAGCGCAAAGGCGTTAATGATGAAGGTGCGGATGAGTGATTTGATCGTGCTGCCTCCTTCTTTTTTACGGTGGCGTTTAAACATTTGTGAGTCCTGTGAGACAAATGGTCATTTTATGTTAGCATGGTTTTAGTGCGGAGGAGAAGGTGATATTTGCGGCTGAAGCGGTGAGCCTCGTCACGGAGGCGCTGGAGGAGGTGAAGGGCGGGTGAGGATTCAGGCAGGTTGATTTCCTGGCCGGCTTCGGTGTAGATGGTTTCGAGGCGCTTGGCGAGAGCAATGACGCGGAATAGGGGAAATGGTCTAATTTGACGAATTTGGCTGATTTGGTTTACGGCGGAAGATAATTGGCCCTTTCCTCCGTCAATTACTATTAATTCCGGCAGGGGAACGTCAGATTTTAATCTGCGGCTAATCATTTCAGACATCATGGCGAAATCGTCAGGGGTTTCCTGGAGATGAATTTTGTATCGACGATAGAGGGACTTGTCTGGTTCTCCAGCGACAAAAACCACCTGGGCGCCGGTGGCGTTTTTGCCGGAAAGATTGGAGACGTCGTAGCATTCAATTTTTTGGATCCTTTCCATTTTCAGCAGGTGTTTTAGCGCTCTGATTTCGGCCTGACGCCTGTCTTCCAAAAGGTTAGGATTGACTTCATATTCCCGAGGACTGGTTCGGGGAGCAGTGACAAAAGTGATGTGCTGCAGTTTTTGTTTTAACGCCTGGGCCTTTTCGAAGTCCTGGTTTTGTGAAGCCTGAAGCATTTCCCGCGTGAGGCGTTTTTGAACAGTTTGGCGTTTTCCAGAAAGAAAATCTCTTAAGTTTCTTAGGTCTTTTAGGTAGCTTAAGCGGGAACGACGGCTTGTGAACACTTCAGGACATGGGCACAGGCCGAGGTGGGAGCGAAGACAAGGTTTGCCTCCGGGATGGTTTTGGGAGACAAAGGGGAAAATTTTGCGCAGGAAACGCAAAAGGCTAGTGATGTCAGAGCCGGTGGGGTAGGGGCCGAAATAGGTTGATTTCGGGTTGGCTTCTTTTCGAGCGAAGTGGACTTGAGGAACGGGGTCTTTAGTGATTTCAATTAACGGGTAGGCTTTGCCATCTTTCCAGTCAACGTTATATTTTGGAGCCAATTTACGAATCAGGTTGGCTTCAAAAAGGAGGGCGTCGATTTCCGATTCGACGGGGATGTGGTCGAGGGTGGCAGTTTCCGCCATCATCTGGGCAGTTTTAGGGAGGAGCTTTTCCGGCGGCCTGAAGTATGAAGACACCCGATCTTTCAGGGACTTGGCCTTACCGACATAAATTATTCCCCCGTGGGCGTTTTTAAAGAAGTAGACGCCGGGAGATTTTGGCAAAGACTGATAGGATAGAGATGACAATCAGACCTCCAAAGACGACGAAAGGGTGTTTATATAAGGGTGTGATGGTGAGAGCGGCATTTTGACGCGATTGGCCACTTTCGAAGCTAATTATAGCATTGGCGTTTTGCGTCCAGGATGGGGGACGAAAAGGCAGGGCCAGGTTGATTTGGCCGAAGGGCGGGATGGGTGGCGAAGAAAAGCGCGTTTTTAGAAACGAAATCCCCGGGCTCGTGACGGTGAAGTTTTGGGGCGAAAGCAGGGTGGGGTTGGGGTTAGTGATCGTGATGGTAAGGTGATTTTCAAGGAACGGACTGATGGTCTTTGTTCGGAGGGAAATTTGCGGGGAGGGAGAGAAAAAGGGGAAGGGGGTGTCGATTGGGATGACGGAAACGTCCTTGGTGACTTGGGAAGGGGGCATTTGGGTCGAGAGGAGTTTTTTGTAGGTGCCGGCGGGTTTTGGCTTTG
>Ga0075660_118_pt1 | contig 14497 bp, 15 predicted proteins | sample RifGroA1_FD_68405 | JGI IMG/M metagenome (GOLD analysis project Ga0075660, IMG submission 68405) | Microgenomates bacterium GW2011_GWA1_48_10 | reverse complement strand
ATCGAAATATTTTTGTGATGATTATATGGCAGAAATGGTAAAAAAGATAGAAGTTTCTTATCACTTGAAAGAGGAGATTGCTAAGGCGGCGAATGGTTTATTTGAGGGCCTGAACCTCACTCCTGAGCAGGTTTTTTTGGAGCATCCCGGGAGCGAAGACCACGGTGACTATTCAACAAATGTGGCGTTGCAGCTGGCTAAAACGATAGGGGCTAGGGGCGAGGGGCTAGCAGCTAGTCGTTTTTCATCGAGGGAGATGGCGGAGAAAATTGTCGGGGTTTTCAAACAAAGTGTATCAGAGAGTGCATCAAAGGATGTCAAAAAAGAAGGAGAGCCCCACTCTGCTAAAGCTTCGTTAGGGGCGCTCTTTGAGCGATTTGAGGTTGCAGGACCTGGGTTTATTAATTTTTGGTTGACGAAAGAGTTTTTGGTTGGGGAAGTTGGGGAGATCCATGAGAAAAATGAGGGATATGGGGGAAATGAGGAATATGGGGGGAAGCGGATTATGGTCGAGTTTGCCCACCCGAACACGCATAAGGAAATGCACATTGGCCACATGCGGACACTCATTACTGGTGAAGCATTGTCGAGAATTCTTCAGGCGTCGGGTGCCAAAATCTTTCGGGCGAACTATCAAGGAGACATTGGTCCGCACGTAGCTAAGGCAATCTGGGGAACAAAGCTCGTTTTGGCTGAAAGGAAGATGAACTTCGATCAGGCTGAAAAACTGTCTCTTAAAGAAAAGGCTCATCTTCTGGGTCAGGGGTATGTTCGGGGCAATCAGGAGTACGAAACCCATAAGGAAGAAATTGATCAGTTAAACAGCAAAATCTATCATAAGGATCCTGAAATCGTGCCAGTTTATGAAAGAACAAGAAAATGGAGTTTAGACTATTATAAGGCTTTCTATGAAAGGTTTTACACAGAATTTGACCGGCTATATTTCGAGAGTGAGGTGGCCGAACCGGGTAAAAGAATTGTTAAAGAAAACATTGGGAGGGTTTTTAGAGAAAGCGACGGGGCGATTATTTTTGACGGGGAGGAATTTGGGCTTCACAAGAGGGTGTTTGTCACCAAAGACGGCAACCCTACCTATGAAGGTAAGGAAATGGCCTTGGGACCATTACAGTTTTCAGATTTCCCTTTTGATTTGAATGTTCATGTCGTGGCGAGCGAACAAGCGGGCTACTTTCAAGTGGTGATTAAAGCCTTAGAACAATTAGATCCTAAGTTCGTTGGCCGAGAATTTCATTTGTCGATGGGGATGGTGCAGCTCGTTGGCAAGAAGATGTCCTCAAGGACAGGGGTTTTTATTACTGTCGATGGCTTGATTGATGATGTCAAAGAGTTGTTAAGGCCAAAGCTGCATTCGGAAGGATTTAGCGAAGAAGAAAGTGAGAGAGTTTTGGAGGCGGCGACGGTTGGTGCAGTTAAATACTCAGTTTTGAAAACAAGCCCACTTCTTAATGCGGTTTTTGATCTGGAAAAGTCGGTGTCGCTGGAGGGCGATTCCGGGCCGTATTTGCAATACACGTATGCCCGGGCTCGAAGTGTCCTTCGTATGGCTCAAGGCCAGGGAATAATTAATGCAACAATTACTATCCGATCGGATAGTAATTGTTTTGTTAATTTGACTAAGGAAGAGGTTGCAGTGATGAGATATTTGTATCGGTTTCCGGAAGTGGTGGAGCAGGCGGCGAGGACCTATTCTCCTAATTTAATTTGCTCGTATTTGTTTGAGCTGGCGAAGAGATTTAATAATTTTTATAACAATGTGCCCATACTTCAGGGTAGTCGGGAAGATCAGGGGAATCAGGGGGCGAGGGAATTAAGATTGGCAATGACGGAGGCGACGGCGATTGTCATTAAGAATGGACTTAATCTTTTGGGGATTGCGGCGCTGGAGAGGATGTAGGGTTTTGACAAGGCGGACAGTTTGAAGTAAGATTGGCTATATGGGAGAGGAAGGATCCAAGGAGATATCCTCGGAGGAGGAGTTTCGTGCGGGGACGGAAGCCCTTATAAAGGGGAGAAAAATTCTGTATCCAGATGGTGCTAAGGGTAGGTCGATAAAAGACAAAGCACAGGCTCTCGTGGCGGGGCTGGATGATCAAACAGTTAGTGAGATGGTACCGAGGACGGATAAGGGTAAAAGGCCTCGCAGAAAAGTTCGTCCTGGGGGGGAGACCGGCGGTCAGACTCCGGAAAAGGTTTTCCTTTGAGTGAAATTTAAGTCTTCTTCCCGTAGTTGTTGCGGAAGCAAGTGAAGTCGAGGATGTTGACGACGCCGTCATCGTTACAGTCGTAGCAAACAGCATTGTTGGGGTCGGGGCAAGAAGGGCTGTTTTGGTTATTTGAGCTTCCACAAGTGGCGCCGACAGTTGAACAGTCATTAGTTCCGGGGCCGGAAACCTTTGTACAAGTGTTGTTGACACAGGATTTGTGCGTGGGGATGGTCGGTTGGGGAGTGCCGCATTTGGTGCCCAGGGGAAAAGTGATTTTCGAGGAGCATGGTGTCTAGTTGTTGGTGAAAAATCTGGTAGAATTGTGGGGTGTTTACTAAGGCTGTTTTTCCTAACGGACTGCGATATATTCTTGCTCCCATGCCCCAGGTCAAATCGGCCACTGTTCTGGTTATGGTGGAGGCGGGCAGCCGGTATGAAAATGCCAAGAATAACGGGGTGTCGCACTTTCTGGAGCACATGATGTTCAAGGGAACAGAAAAGCGGCCGGCCAAAATTGAGATCAGCCGAATTTTGGACGGGATTGGGGCGTCATTTAATGCCTTCACTTCGAAAGAGTACACCGGGTTTTATGTCAAAGCGGCGGCGGAGAGGCTGGAGCTAATTACCGATGTGGTTTCAGACATTGTTCTTAATTCGCTTTATGAGGCGGCAGAAGTGGAGCGGGAGAAGGGAGTGATTATTGAAGAGATAAACATGGATGAGGATGAGCCGGCCTCAAGAGTTTTTCAGGTTTTTGAGAAGATGGTCTTTTCCGGCTCGCCTCTTTCGATGCGGGTGGCTGGGGAAAAAGGAACGGTCGCGGGAATGAGCCGGGAGGAGATTGTCCGGTATGTGCGCAAGATGTACCACAGCAGGTCGATGGTGGTGACGGTGGCGGGACAGGCTGGAGAGAAAGATTTGACTAATTTGTCTAATTTGACAAATTTGGTCAGCAGGTATTTCGGCGGTGTTCCAAAAGGGCCGGAGAATGAATTTTTGCCGGCCGGGGAGGGCCAGAAGAAGGCTCAAGGGGAAATTTATGAGAAGAAGACGGAGCAAGCCCATTTTGTTCTGGGGATGCGGGGCTATAGTCTTTCGGATCCGAGGCGGTATGCGGCGGCGATTTTGGGGAATATTCTTGGGGGAAATATGTCGTCGCGACTTTTCCAGGAAGTGCGGGAGAAACGGGGTTTAGCCTATTATGTGAGTGCGTTTGCTGAGGAATATTTGGACACGGGGGTGTTTGGGGCGGCGGCGGGGGTGAAGATCGAAAAGGTTGAAGAGGCCATTAAGGTGGTGTTGGGGGTTTTGGGGGAGATGAGGAATGTGAGGGTATTGGAAGAGGAGTTGCGGAGGGCTAAAGATTTTGCCAAGGGCAAAATGGTTCTGGCGCTGGAGGATTCTTTCCGGGTGGCGTCTTTTTTTGCCAGTCAGGAGCTCATGGAGAAGCAGATTCTTTTGCCGGAAGAGGTTCTTTCTAAGCTGGAAGCGGTGACGGAAGAGGAGGTGATGGCAGTGGCCAAGGATTTGTTTAAAGAGGAAAGATTGAATTTGGCGGTGATTGGACCGTTTGCCGGGGAAGATAAATTTGAGAAATTGTTGAAAATTTGAGTCTTTGCGATTAAGATAGTTAGGAGACTTAACAAGCTTAATTTTTTATGGAAAGAACACTTGTCTTAATTAAACCGGATGGGGTCAAGAGGGGTCTTATCGGAGAGATTATTTCCCGGTTTGAGAGAGTCGGGCTTAAGATTGTGGGGCTGAAGATGGTGTGGGTGAGTGAGGAGCTTGCCCGGAAGCATTATCCGGTGTCGCGAAAAGCCTGGTTGGAGAACATCGGGACGAGGGTGCTTAAGGATTATGAAGAATATGGCCTTGACCCTCATGAGCACCTGGATAGTCTTGAACCTTTAGAGATTGGGAAAAAAATGGCGGAATGGCTGGTGGGTTTTTTGACTGGCGGGCCCGTTGTGGCGATGGTTCTTGAAGGTTACTCGGCTGTCAAGGTCGTTCGCAAACTAGTGGGGCATACTTTTGGAGAGAAGGCTGAACCAGGATCGATTCGAGGGGATTTTCAAAGTGCTCCGGGCTACTTGGGTTTCAAGAACACATCAGCGGCTAAGAACCTGGTCCACGCTTCCGGGAGTGCCGAGGAGGCAAAGTTCGAGGAGGAGCTGTGGTTTCGGGAGAGTGAAATACACGAGTACAAACGGGTTGATGAAGAGTTGATGTTCGGCTCACTTACTTGACTTCAATTGGCTTTCCCCCGGGACTTGCGTTGATGCCGTTTAGCATGATGGTGGCCTGGCCGCCCTTGGGACCAGCGCCATTAATTTTGAAGACGTGGGTGGTTTGGCTTTGGCCGCCGGAAAGGGACAAGACAGTTTTAGAGATGCCACTTTGAGTGTCTTTGTAGATTAGATAGGCGCTGGCGGGGCTTTCGAGGGAGACGGAGATCTGGTAGGTTGTCACGTCAATTTTCTTGACGTCAACCTGAGTGATTTTGACCTCGGGGGCGGCGGTGGTGGGGAGAGTGATGCGGTTTTGCAGCTCTTTAGTGAGAAAAGGGGTCATGGCTGTCGCGATCAAGAGGAAGCTTAAAAGGGCGCTAACATAGATGGTGCTTTTGGCCAGAACGCCGATCATGAATAAATTAGAACACTTTGCAGGAGGGATTGCAAGTCGGGGATGTGAGATTTGAACTCACGGCCTCCTGGTCCCGAACCAGGCGCGCTACCACTGCGCTAATCCCCGTTGCTCGGCGGGCGGGCCGAACCGATGAGGACATTTTAAGTTACTTGAGCCACTTAAGCAACTTAAGCTACTTAAATTTTTCATTTTTCCGGAATTCGTTTCGTTTTCTTGTCAGGTTTTCAGTGTAACCGCCCTGAGTGATAATTTTGTTTTCGATATTTTTATTTGCTTGTAGACGAGATAGCTTGCCTGGTGGCAGAGGGTTAGAAGCACATTGGCGGCCTGCTCCGGATTTGATGAAAGATGGGGATTGGTTTTGAATTGGCCTTCGGAATCGAGATTGTCAAGCCTGGTTAAAGAGAAACTTCGCTGCCGGATTTTTTCCACCCGCGGATCAGTTTTTGACCAGATTTTAAGACCTTTTTGCCTTAAGAAGTCTTCATAATCTTCGGTCAGTTCTTCAAACGATGTTCGGGCAACGTCAAGTAAGGTGATTTCACTTTTCATGGATGTTAGATCCCGACCGGCGCCTTCGACGATGTTTTGCTTACCAGACCTAGCGGCCTGAGTCATCTGCTCGCGGGTTCGGCGATGGTCAATTTCCGGAAGAAAAGTTCTTAAAAAGTCAGAAGTGAGGTCGAAGATAATTGTGGCGTAGCGATAGGAGAGGAGTTTTTTCTGAGGGGGCATGAATTAATCTTAAGTTATTTAAGCTTGTTAAGCAACCTGAGGAGGCGCTTGTGCTAAAATTGGAGGTGAAGAAGATGCCCCTGTAGCTCAACGGATAGAGTAGCGGCGTCCTAAGCTGTTGATGCCAGTTCAATTCTGGCCAGGGGTGCCGAGAAGTTCCGAGGACTTGCTTAAGTGACTTAAGAAACTTAAGAATCTTAAGGAACTTAAGTTATTTGTGAAGCGGGATTACTTCAAGATTTTTCTGCTCCGGACGATTGGGAATTTTCTTGTTCTGTCGGCGATTGCCGGAGTGGTTTTGACTTTTGCGCCGGCGGTGTCGGCGGAAGTGCATTATCGGTGGGATCAGGTGATTGGGAGGACGTACGTCGTGGCCGGGCAGGCTCCCACTTCGCCTGCCGGCTCCGCGGGGCAGGGGGGATTTGGCAAACTAGTGGCTAATCCACCGCTTCTAATTAAGCCGATGAATACTGATTTCGGAGTGGTGATTCCGAAGATTAATGCCAATGCGAGGGTGATTGCCAACGTCGATCCGGGGAATCCGGCGGAGTACTTGGTGGCTTTGAAAGAGGGAGTGGCCCACGCGGCCGGGACGGCTTATCCTGGGCAGGTCGGTAATTCCGTTCTTTTTGCCCACTCGGTGGGGAACTTTTGGGAAGTCAACCAATGGAATGCGGTTTTTTATCTGCTGAGAGAACTTAATCCCGGAGACGAAGTTGACGTTTTCTATCAGGGAAAACGCTATTTTTATCAAGTCTATGATAAAAGGATTGTTGATCCGAATGAGGTCGGATACCTCAGCCGGGAGGCGGATTTTGCCAAACTTACTTTGCAGACCTGCTGGCCGCCGGGAACGACCCTCAAAAGGTTATTGGTGTTTGCCAAGTTGAGGAGTAGTTGATTTTAAATGTTTGAGGGCTGGTCCTACTCCCTGAAGACTGATCATCATTGCTTGGTTGTCGAAAAGGTTTAAGATGTGTGGAGAGTAGATGAGCGAAGAGATTGCTGTTATTGTGGGACTGCCATTGATCAGGCTAATTGCCGGGCCTCCACTTGAGCCGGATTCAAGGTTAATGCTGAAAACCGGGGTGTTGGTGCTGAAATTCTTGACGTAAAATCCTTCCGCATAATATGCGCGGGTTTGGCCATTCCCGGGGACTGTTATTCTTGGAAAGCTCAGTGAGGCAATTCTCTCTCCGGGCTTAAAGCGGTGAGATTCGGAGTAGGGAGTTATGTCGTCTGTGGTGAAAGGGTTATTGGAGTCTTCTATTTCCAAAACTACAATGTCTGAGTTAGGAACCGGCTCATAGTGGAAGCCTTCATAATATGATCTTGTCTGTTCATCGATACCTGGCCGCTGGATGTCGATTCTATTAATGGTTGGTGTTCTGGTGAAGTTGTCGAAATCGGGGCCGAACTGATGCATATATGGGTCATCTAATCTAAGGACGTGTTTATTGGTGGCTAGATAATATCTATTATCCTCAATATCTAGAAGGAACCCTGAAGCCCCAATGTTCATGTTATTGACAGAAACGCCGATTAGAAAAAGACCCTTTTTTACTTTTTCCTCTTGGTCTTTAGTGAGGAAGCTTTCTGTTGTTTCAACGTAGGTGTCGGGGCGGCCTTGTTCTGCTGCGGCGGTGGCGGTGCTGATGATGTAGTATGATGAAGGAGGGAAAACGCGACCGATTATTTTTTCCCTCTCACCGGTGGCGGCGGTAGCCACTGAACAGAAAAAGCAGGCGAGAGAGAAGAAAAAAAACGCTTTCCAGGGGAGAACCTTGTCCTTATAGGGATTTTTTTCCTGGGGTTCCATTATCGTAAATTAATTGAATAGAGGTTTTTGCCGATGCCGGCATTGAGGCTGGTCAGGATGACGACTTTGCTCCAGTTGGGCCAGCTGAAGACGATGGAATCGACGAACGGGCCGGCGTAGATGACGGCTTTATTAGTGCCATCATATTCCATGATGGAGATGTCTTTGGCTGTGTGGGCGATGAGATGGCGGCTGCTGGGGAACCACTGGCAATTTACAATTTGGCTTCGCGCTCCTTCGGAGCCCAATTTACAATTTTCAATTTCGTAGTTCTTGTCTTCCTTAACGTCATATACATAGAGACTTGCTGGGGAGATTGTGCGACTTTCGGGGGTGGGGTTGGTGCCGGGGATGGAGGAGGGGATGATTTTGGCAAGAGTGGCTGAAGCGGTGGCTTGGTAGAGAACTTTGTTTTCATCAGGTGAGAAGGAGATGGCGGTGGTGTTGGCAGTCAAAAAGGAGGCGAGACTTAGCTCCAGTTTGGACATTTGGGCGAGAAAGCGCTTTTGGGAGAAGGTTTGCCATTCCTGGAGAGTCTGGTTAATTTGGAGTTGGGTCAGGGGCAGAAGTTGGGAATTGAGTTGGTCGGAATTTAAAAGGTAGGTTAGGCCGTTTTTGGGGGTGGCGGCGGAAGAGGCAATTTCGGGTTGGGAGCCGGTGTAGGCAAGGATCTGCTTTGTGTCCGGGCTCCAAAGGAATTTGGCCCGGCTGGCAATTTGCCCGAGCGAGTCTTGATAGATCTGGCGAAAGTCGCCGCTGCCGCTTAGGGGCGTGGGGATGTTTGACCGGCCCATGTCGAGAATCCAGAGGCCATTTTTCTGGGCCGAAGCGGAGGCCACGCTATAGACAATTTTGCTCTGGTCGGGGGAGAGGACGGGATTTGTGGCCCCGGTGAGGGTTAAGGGCGTTAGATTGGGGACTTTGGGAAAGAGAAAGGCGTTGGTTTTGAAGACTTCCTCTTGTTTAATCGGAATGGTTTTTTGCCAAGGGGAGTAGCCGTCGAGCTGAAGGGTAATGTCATAGTTGTCTGGCTGGAGATTCAGACTGTTATTGGTGGCGGTTTTCAGGGTTCCATTGATTAAAACAGAGGCTCCATTAGGATCGCTGGTGGCGACGAGAATGCCGGTGCCGTTGAATTGGCGAGTGCTGGGGTTGAACTCGTAGCCTTTAGCCAGGTAGATTACCAAGACGATGGCAACGAGAATGAGCGTGATGGTGGCAAGGAGGACGAGGGTGACCTTTGTCATAGGCAGATCTATTTTAGCACAACAGAGTTGTGCTGCGATCCTCTCCGCCAGCCGGCGGATGCGGGTCTAAACATAGACTGATATAATAATTCTAAATTCGAAATCCTAAATTCGAAACAAACCGAAAATTCTAAATTCAAATTCTTTAAACACCCTTGAATTTATTTGGATTTTGAAATTGTTTCGGATTTCGAGGTTCGGATTTCGGATTTTGTAACCGGATGCTTAATTTTGGTAAAAGATTAGGAATCGATCTCGGGACAGCAAATTCTCTCGTTTACCTGGTGGGACAAGGGGTGGTTCTCAATGAGCCGACGGTGGTCGCGGTCACGGTTGAGGATAGCGCCGTGGTAGCGGTCGGGAACGAGGCTAAGCAGATGCTCGGACGGACGCCCGGAAATATTATGGCTTCAAGGCCGATGCGGGACGGGGTGATTGCTGATTATGAAGCGACTGAGGCGATGCTGCGGTATTTTATTGACCGGGTGTGTGGATCTTCACGGCTTTTCAAGCCGGAAGTGATGATTTGTGTGCCGGCGGGAGTGACCCAGGTTGAGCGGCGAGCCGTTTTGGATGCCACGTTGTCAGCCGGAGCGCGGGTGGCTTATTTAATTGACGAGCCGCTGGCGGCAGCCATTGGGGCCAAGATTCCCATTGCTAATCCTTCAGGCAATATGATTGTCGACATTGGCGGGGGAAGCACCGAGGCGGCGGTTATCTCTTTGGGCGGGGTGGTGGCGCACCGGTCTGCCCGGGTCGCGGGAAATAGGGTTGATGAAGCGATCATCCATTATGTTAAACGCAGGTATAATCTGCTTATTGGAGAGAGAACGGCGGAGGAAATTAAGATTACGATTGGATCAGCAATTCTAGTGGGGAAGAAAGACAGTTCACAGTTGACAGTTCACAGTTCACAGAAAGATTCATCTTCTTCGGTGAACCGTGAACAAAGCTCCCCCGTGAACCAAATGGAGGTGCGGGGGCGGGATGCGGCTTCGGGACTGCCGAGGGTGATCAATTTAACGGCAGATGAGGTGGTGGAGGCCATTACGCCGGTTCTTTCGCAAATTATCACTGCTGTTAAGGGAGTGCTGGAAGAAACGCCGCCGGAGCTTGCTTCGGACATCATTGACCGCGGGATTGTGCTCTCTGGGGGCACGTCTCTCCTGCGAAATCTGGACAAACTCATGACGGAGACGATTAGTGTGCCGGTCCATGTTGCGGATGACCCTCTTTTTTGTGTGGTTAAGGGGTGCGGGATTGCCATGGAGAATATAGACCTCTACAAAAAGAGTGTTAACAGAAAGTGACTTATAGATTTGAGATTTGAGAATGGAGATTGGAGAATTTAATTGCTGATTTTGGGCAGGAAAAAAAGTGTTCATAGATTTGAGATTGGGGATTTGAGATTTGAGAATTCAATATCCTGTAATAATTTAATAGGGGAGAGGAGAAAGATGCTAAAAAAAGTCTTAGGTGTGAGAATCAATGATCTGCCTGAGAGTCAGGCGGTTAGGGTGGTGACTTCCTGGCTTAAAAAAACTACCGGTTCACGGTTCACGGTTCACGGTTCACGGTTAATTTTTACTCCGGGGCCGGAGTTTATAGTCACGGCCCAGAAAGACCTGGAGTTTAGGGAAATTCTGAACGCTTCGGACCTGAATGTTCCTGACGGATTTGGGTTGAAATTTGCCGGGATTGAGAATCGGGTGCTGGGGGTGGATCTCATGGTGAGGCTTTGTGAGGAAGCGGCGAAAAATGATTGGTCGGTGGGGCTTCTGGGAGGAAGGGGAGGAGTGGCCGGGAAAGCGGCGAAAAAGTTGCAGGAGAAATTTCCCAAACTGCAAATTGGGTATGCCTTGTCAGATGGAAAAGCGGACCAAGTATTGAGGTATTACTTTATAGATAGTTCTATTACTTTATCTTATGATAAGGTAACCGATAAACTTTCTCTTATGCCGGAAGTTGACCTGCTTTTTGTGGCTTTTGGGCATCCGACACAGGAAAAACTTCTCTGGAAAATGAAAAAGGAAAAAGAAGAAATGAAAGGAAATTCCCAATTCTCAATTCCCAATTCTCAATTCCGGGTGGGGATGGGGGTGGGAGGAAGCTTTGACTTCATTTCCGGGGAGGTTTGGGAACCAACAGGTTGGTGGTCACAAATGGGTCTTAAATGGCTGGGAAGACTTCTTAGTAACCCTGGGCATATAAAGAGAGTGGTCAGGGCAGTGATAGTTTTTCCGGCGTTGCTTCTTAGGGACAAACTTCTGGGCAAACCTCAGTAAATTGCATCTAGAGCGGTTGTAATTGATGCTATGGTTACTATGGGATATAATTAATTTATGAGGACAATTGAAGCTTCGCAGAGAGGTCTTTTGGACGACCTGTCAATTTCAGAAGATGCCTAGCAGGCGTTTTCCCGGTGGCGAGCGAGGCTTACAGAGGTTGTGAATACCGTTGATCAGGCGGCGGCGAGAATGAGAGGCCTTATGCCTGAGGGGATTAATACCTACTGGCAATTCATGAGCGGGGCAGGTGGGTATGAAACACGTCAAGTGGTGGAACCATGGGATGGATATCGGGTCGGGGTAACGGACTGCCCAAAAGATGTTTATGGAGAAGGTCGGCTTTATACGGTGACTTCGGCGCTGGCAGTCAAAACTCTGGAAGCGGGGGGGAAATTACTGCCTCCGGTTCTCCATCGGGAGCATGGGGTGAGAACCCATAAAGGTTTGGGCTTGCCTTTAGTATCGAGGTTTTTTGAGTGCCTGATAGGCCCAGATATTTTGGGCGGCAAAGATTACTTTCTGTGGATGGGCCATCAAATTGACCCTGAACAGTTTCGGATTGAGAATATGATCGCTTCCATGGGTCCAGACGTCAGCCAGAGGATCGCTTCTTTATTTTTCGATCCAAAATCTGATCTGGACAGAAGACCTTTGTTTTTGGGCCAACAAGTTGAGCAAATTATAAAACTTCGGGGTCAGGGTGAAAGCCTGGCGAATTATCCTGAGCTTTGGGCACGTGCAGAAGAAATTCTGGGGGGACTGGCCCAACTTACTGGCCTGCGTTCTGGTTGGTACATCCTTCTTCGGGAATCTTTGCTCGGGGAAAAAGGAGACAGGTTGGCAATGGACCCGTTTGCTATAAAGCTTCTTCTTGAGCTGGTTTTAGAAGCAGGTTTGGAAAGCAAAAAACATGATGGTCCGAGTCAGGCCGTGGTATTGGAGATTGACACAAAAAGACTGTTTTCTCAGACGGGTGGAGGGAGCGTGTTTGAGGTGGTGTCAATTGAAGAGTTGGACAAGAAAAATTTCCTGGGTCATTCCAGACCGTCCGACTTTGATGTGAATGAACTCGACCCTAGTAATCCCTGTTGCAGTTTGAGGTATAGTTTAAAGCCCGATGAGCAGGTTCAACGCTGGCGAGACCAACGGGGGGCATTAGATTCTGTGAGCCTTGTTAAGTTGTGGCGAGAGCACTTAATGGCTGGCCGTATTGCCCCACTGCAGCCAATTTACCCGGGCCAATTTGGGTCTGAAAGTTTGGATCAATTTCTATTGCATGTTTTTGGCCCTGAGATCATTACGGGAGATTCTGATCGGGATTGGGATCTATATGGGGGAGCTTTTTCAAGGTTTGAACTTTCGCGGCTAGTTCTCCCGGGAATAATTAAGGGGCATTGAAGATGAGTATTGTCCTCGCGATTTGGTTTTCCTTGCTTCTGGAGAATCTTTCAGAAAGGCCAGGTAGACAAGCATGAAGGCAATAAAAAGGAGCAGAAAAGCGATCACGATTTGAATGTTTGTTTCAGCTAGACCAGGGATTCTTAGCATGTTTTTTCCTTAAACGGCTTTTGATTATGTGAGCCGTGAGCATACACAATATAGCCAGGCCGCTATCTAAAGTCAAGGCTAGAGAGTTTATCCAGCTTCGTGGTTTTATCTTAGAGATTTTCCGTGTAAAGTAGAAGGATGAGCGATATTTTGGTTGATCAGAAGACTTCTAGATTGGTTTTTTTTGCGCCGGCGAGAGTGAAGAGGCTAGGGGAAGGTGGGGAGACAGCCAGAATTTGTCCGTTCTGTCCGGAGAATGACCGGATGAATCGGGAAGTTTTGAGAATTGATGATGGCCAAGGCGGGTGGAAGGTGCGGGTGATTGCCAACAAATTTCCCATTTCTGACTTTCATGAGGTGATTGTCCATTCTCCGGATCATGATTTAGACCTGCCGACGATTAGTCGAGAGCAGATGAGTCTGGTGCTGACAGTCTATCGGCAAAGATTTAATTATCATGTGGCTTTGAAGCACGGTCAGGTGGTTATTTTTTACAATCATAATGTTCATGCGGGGGCCTCGCTTGAGCATTCGCATTCGCAGTTGGTGGTGGTTCCACCGCGATTCCGAGTCACTGGTTTGGAAAAACAGCCGGAGGTGAATGTGGTTTTTAAAACGAAGCACTTTAGTTTGTATTGCCCCGAATTCGGTCAGTGGCCTTATGAATTATGGGCTGTTCCTATAGTTTCTGGAAAAACCTTTGGTCAGATTTCTGATGAGGAGCTGTCAGATTTAGCCGGGATTATTCCCAAGGTTTCGGCAGTGATGGTGGAAAAGTTTTTGCACCATGAAGAGCTGCATAAGCATCCAGGTCAGGACGACGTGCCGTTTAACTATTATGTCTATCACGGCCAGGACTGGTTTCTGCGGTTCATCCCGCGGCTTATCCATCCGGGAGGATTTGAACTGGCGACCGGGATGAACGTTAATATGATTAAGCCGGAAAGAGCGGCAGAGGAGTATCGGAAAGAATTGGCCCGAATTTAGGATTGTTTGTTTTCGATTCCCAGGAGCCAGAGGACGGCTTCTTTTTTGTATCTTCTATCGCCGCGGGAGTTAATTCTTAAGGGGACAAGTTTGCCGCGTTTGCCCCAGCGTTTGATCGTTAATATGCTGACGCGAAAAATTTGGGCGACTTCTTTGACAGTCAGGAGATCTGGTAAGCTATCAAGTGATAGATTTTGATTAACGTTAGGCATGCGACTGTTCTTTTATGTGATTTTATATTACTTAGTACATCAGTTGTCAAGGGGAAATCAATTGTAAGATCTTATAAGGGGTGTTGGTATACTGGAAAGATGTCATGGAAAATTCTATTAGGGATTAACCTCCTGTGGTATTTGGGAGAAGGCCTTCTTGGGCCATTGTTTACCGTGTTTGCTCAGGAAGTGGGGGGAAGTGTGCTGGATATTTCGGCGGCCTGGGCGACGTATCTGGCGGTCACGGGAGTGGCAATCATTTTGATTGGAAAAGTGAGTGATCGGTCCGGGGCGGCAGTCCTTATTTTAATCTTCTTGAAATTTCCAAGATTTTTCCTGTGCTTAAAACTGCCAACGAAACTAAAAACAGTTGGCCCCAATTGGCTAAGACTTCTGCTCGGTACGAATATAGTGGGTCTTTATCGCCCATAAAGAACCCGTAGAGAAAAAACGCGGCACTAACAATAGCACCCGTATACCCTGCCCCCTTTAGAGTTTCTTCTACAGGATGAAGTACAAATGCCATACAACCATTACCACAACCCGCAATCACATGTGCTCCGAGAGACAATGTCTCTGCTTTCGTTTCCGTTATTCCAAGATTCTCGTAGGCCATCGGTTGATTGTCTGGTTTGCTCATATCCTATATTATATACTATCCAGCAAACCACAGTCAAATTGACACCCCGGTAGATTCGCAGTGGAAGTGCAACACTTGAAGACTAGGTTGTCAGTCTCTTCCGTTCCTTTTCCAGGATTTGTTGCATCATCTCATTTGGGGTGAGAA
>Ga0075660_105_pt1 | contig 28270 bp, 29 predicted proteins | sample RifGroA1_FD_68405 | JGI IMG/M metagenome (GOLD analysis project Ga0075660, IMG submission 68405) | Microgenomates bacterium GW2011_GWA1_48_10 | reverse complement strand
CCCTAGAAATCTTTCCTGAGAAAACGGGAGAAAATTGAGCAGTAGTTCTTTTAGTGGGAGAAACCCAAAAAATTCATGGACTTACCGCGTAAGTCCTGAATTAATATCACCAGTCCGGTTATGGCCATAGTTATGTCTGCGGTCCCGAGAAGGATTTGCGCAGGAAACGTGGCAACAAACATAACTGGAAGAATAAACATAAAAGACAGTTTTGTAAACCCTTCGAAGATGTGGGTTGGAAGTCGGCCAACATTTAGGATGTTAGCATAAAGATCTTCTAGATTGAAAATATCGATAAACCAAATACTGGTAACGGCGGCGGTGAAGAAGATGTTATAAAATATTCCCAACCCAATTAAAAGGAATAAAATAAATTGAATCCACGATAGAAATGAGATTTTTAGTCCCATGGAGTCTATCAGACCAAACATTATTAACACAAGAATGCATGCTCTTGGAAAATTGTCTAAACTAAATTGATTAGTGGACAGAAGAAACCGATTACCAATTGGTTTTAGAAGATAGAAGTCTAATGTGCCTTTACGAACCAGTTTCGTAATATTAATCGCACTCGGAAGAAAAAACATCCACATTATGCTGGAAAATATTCCAAAGACCGTCGCAATGAGAAGCATTTGGTTTTTGGTCCACCCGGCAATTGAATTTACATGGCCGAAGATGAACTCGATTGAAATTAATGTCAGCATTATCCATAATATGCTAGTGATCGACCACATAATAAAGCTGAAGCGATATTCCAAATGGCTCATGAGGCTGTTTCTTAAAAGGAGAGCAATAATTTTCAGGTGTTTCATGTTATTGTCCTACAGAAACATAAGTCCGTATACCGAACTTCCATAGGAGTTTATAAATTAAAACTAAGAACAAAGCCCAAAGTATTTGCACGAATATTCCTGTCATTATTTCTGAACTTGATAGTTTATTGAAGATTATCTCGACAGGAAAAGAATACATGTAGCGAAACGGAAGAAGATGAACAATCGGTTGAAAATTTTCCGGGATAAAAGCGATCGGGATCACAGAACCTCCCAAAATAGACATCCCTAGCCAACGGAGTGAATTTAAGGGAGATACTTCCGTTGTCCAAAAGGCGATTAAGGCGAGATTGAAGCTGAAGAAAAATTGAATTGTCATGGCGAGAAGGGCCGAAAGGAGAAAGAACGGCGGACTGACGGATCCAATCGGCAGTTCGAAGTTCTGACGGAGAAACAACAACGCTATCAGAAACACAGAAAGATTAAAGATTATTGCTCCGGACTTCCAGGAAAGCTCCCAAAATAGACGTTCAAAGATGTAGGAAATTGGTTTTAGGAGAGCCTGGCTGGCAATTGTCCCGTCTTTGATGTTTTCTTTTACCCCAATGAAAGGATTCCAATTTAGAAGGCCACCCAAGATGGTCCCCAGTAATGAATAAGTTATTAATTGATTCCTTGAATATGTGGCAATTAAAGAGTTGGCATCTGCTGCTAGCCATATGGCAACAATTTCAATCACAGATAGAACACTGCAAATTGACCAGACAAGAAGCGGACCACGGTAGGCAGACATTCGGGACAAGCCGGCTTTGTATAAGACCCAATATTTACGTATGGGGTTATTTTAAGCGAAATTGGGAATGGATGACAGACTTGAGGGACTTTAGGAGCGTTTGGAGGAACGGAGGCGCTTGTCGACGTCGCCTTTGAAGAAAGCGATGTAGCCAAGGAGCAGTATAATCAGCATTATTCCAAACATTATACCTGCCTGAATATTAAGTTGATATAAATCAATCATTGGTCTACATTTAATTTCTTTGCTAAGTTCTTAAAACTCAAAGCAAAGACTAGAGACACTGTACCAAAGAAGATATTTATTGTCAATGCGAAAAGGGTTTGTTCAATTGGCTTATTCTGAAAGTAGTTGGAGATAATAAAGACAGCGCCATACCAACCTGATCCCAAATTTACTAAAACCTGGTAGATTAACTCAAAAATGTCAGCATTGAGTTTTGGCCTCACAAGTTTAGTGTATCACTAACGTTCTAGTAGCGCTGGCCGCGGGGCTTGGGGACGAAACTTCGGATATTGGGCATGTCAGTCGGCGCGTTGTGGAAGGTATAGAGAATTTTGTCGATGTAGTTGCCCAGGTCTGAGTGATCAGATGCTATCAGATTTAGACGCACGTTTCGCGTGCTAGTAAATTCGCTGTGCTCATTTATCTGATCCTATTGTACAATAGGGGTCATGACAGACAAAGTCAAGCAAATGGCGCCGGTGATTTGGGAGGAAATCCAAAAAGCTAATAACATTTTACTGCATTGTCACCCCAATCCGGACGCAGACAGCATTGGTAGCGTTCTGGCAATGATGCATTTTCTCAAATCGCTTGGCAAAAATGTAACGGCGATTATTGGAGACTCAGAAAAACCAACAAATTTAGACTTTCTACCTGGTTTTGACCAAATTGAACCAAAAAATTATTTCCAAATAGATAATTCCAAATTTGATCTCTTTTTAATCCTGGATAGCAGCAGTCTTGACCAGATCTCAAAAAAGAGTGAGATGATATTTCCCCAGAAATTACGGACGGTTGTAGTTGACCACCACTCCAGCAATAGAGAATTCGGCCAGGTCAACTTGGTGGACACTTCATACGGTTCATTGGCGGAGATGATCTACGATTTATTCAAACTTTGGCATGTTCAAATATCTCCACAAATGGCTATCTGCCTGTTCCTGGGAATTTATACCGACACGGGATTTAGATATCCCCGTACCACTTCAGATACATTTGCCGCCGCCAGCGAATTGGCAAAAATCTATCCAGACTTTCCGGAAGCGATATTTAAACTGGAAAATTCCGAAGAGCCGGAACGAATAAAATTTATAGGCTTGGCTTTGTCCTCTGTGGAAACGTATTTTAACAACAACGTGGCTATAGCAGCTGTCAGTTTTGATCAGATGGAAAAATTGGGGATCAAGGCCAGGCACACTGAAAAGACAGATATTCCTAATTATTTAAAATCGGTAAAAGGGTGGAACATTGGAATTAAAATGAATGAGGTGGAAGTGGGGAAAGTTAGTGTCAGTTTCCGGACCAGGGATGCGAGCCGGTGGGATGTGGCGAAAATTGCCACCGCTACGGGTTCGGGTGGCGGACATCCGGCTGCAGCCGGGGCGACAATTAAAAAGCCGCTGGCAGAAGCAAAAACTTTTCTATTGGAGACCATTGAAAAGGTCTATCCGGAACTGGGAACTCCCTAAACCACCAAACCCCGACGGGGTCGGGTGGTGATTGTTTGGGTGCCGAAACGGGTTCAGCATGACAACAACTATCGGATCGCCTTTTTGAGAGCTTTGCCGGCGGTGAAGCCGGGGGTTTTGCGAGCGGAAATTTGAATGCTCGCGCCGGTTTGAGGATTTCTCCCTGTCCTGGCTGCCCGGCTTCTGACGGAGAAAGTCCCAAATCCGGTGATGACCACTTTTTCGCCTCTTTTCAGCGCGTCACGAACGGAGTCCAGAATCGCCTGGACGGATTCGCGGGCGGCCTTGTTAGTCAGAGAGGCTTTTTTGGCAACAACATCAACTAGATCTGCTTTGGTCATTTATAATCACCTCCTCTTTTGGTCGGATTTATGTTAGTTAATGACTTTTGGACAACAATATTGGTAAATCAACCAATCTTGTTTGAACCTTACTGACGCTCTGGGGTCACTGAGGTGTTCCCGAAGTATTATTAGGACAGGCATTTCTGTTTGGATTATTATAGAGATCAATTTAACAACCGACAAAGGCTTTGTCAATAGATCACAATCTCTATTAAAAGTGTCAAATTAACAGTCTAAACTTTTAACAAAAGCTGCTTGACATCTGGCACTCGTAGTGTTAGAGTGATAACGTCTCCGAGCGGAGCCGATTGGGGACAAAGCAGATTTCCTATCGCTTCGCTCCGGATGGCAGTTTTTGGCAAAAGGCGTTTTTTTGACTTTAGCCCTGTAGTACGGTATAATCAAGAAAGTTCTCGCAAAATATGGGAGAACTTTTTTGATGGTTAAAAGCTACCTCATGGCGGTGGCAAAATTTTTCGGACTGAGTGGGTCCCAAAGTTCAATTTTGGGCAAACACGCTCGGGAAGTGATCAGTCAGCAATGGACACGACAGACAGCTTCGGTGACGCTCGTCGCCCTCGCAAGCGCAACATTTTTTATCCACACGCTCGGCAATATTGGAGGTCCGATGGCTGTGAATGGTCAGGGGTTTTCCAGCCCGACGGTGACGGCTGATCTGGTCACAAGTGTTTCAATTCAAAAACCGATTGAATTCACCTCTGAATCCCGGGGTGTTTCCTGGTTCCATGCCGGAGCGGATTTAGTGGCCCCAGTGGGTACTAGCGTTCGACCGATTATGGAAGGATCTGTCACCTCTGTTGATAATAATGCCTGGGGTGGAGGGTATGGTAAGCACATTATTGTGTCGCACGCTCAGGGATATGAGTCGCTCTATGCTCATTTGTCCAAAATTGAGGTCGAAGCCGGACAAACGGTGAGTTTGGAGAGGGAGATTGCCAAATCTGGCAACACCGGCCTTTCGACCGGTCCGCATTTGCACTTGGAGATTCATCAGAATGGGAAAGTGATCAATCCGGCGGAACTTGTGCCGGGAGTAAAGTAAGAGCGATGAGGGATCTGGGGGATTTGAGGATTGTGGGAAACTCTAGTAGTCCATTCCCCCACCCATACCACCCATCCCGCCAGGCATGCCACTAGGAGCTTTCTCCTTCTCGGGGATATCCGTTACAAGAGCTTCCGTCGTTAAAATCATTACCGCGACGGAGGCGCCGTTTTGCAGAGCGGAACGGGTTACCTTTGCCGGATCGACGATGCCGGCTGTCAGCATCGACTCAAATTTGTCAGTCAAAGCATTGTAGCCAAAATCAACCGCTTTGTTTTCCTCGATGACTTTGAGAACCCAACCGTCATCGGCGCCAGCATTGCGGGCAATCATTCGTGTCGGCATCGCCATGGCCTCCCAAAGAATTTGGACACCCATTTTCTCGTCGTCAAAGGTCAAAGATTTCTTTAGATCGACAAGGACATTGCGGGTGCGGATGAAAGTGACTCCCCCGCCGGGAACGACGCCTTCTTCAATGGCAGCTTTGGTGGCAGCGACGGCGTCATTGACGCGCTCTTTTTTCTCCTTGAGCTCGACCTCGGTGGCGGCGCCAACATTGATGACAGCCACGCCGCCAGAGAGTTTAGCTAGCCTTTCTTGGAGTTTTTCTTTGTCAAAATCAGAGGTGGTGGCGTCGAGCTCGGTTTTGATTTGCTTGATGCGGGCCTGGACAGCGGCTTTGTCACCTTTGCCGCCAATGATGCGGGTGTTGTCTTTGTCGGACCAGACTTTATCCGCCCGGCCACAGTCTTCGAGAGTGACCGAATCCAGTTTCCGGCCGGTATCCTCTGAGATTACAGTTCCTCCGGTTAAAGCGGCAATGTCTTCCAACATCGCTTTGCGGCGATCGCCAAAGCCCGGGGCTTTGATGGCCAGGGCGTTGAAAGTGCCACGAAGTTTGTTGACAACGAGAGTAGCCAAAGCTTCACCTTCAATTTCGTCAGCGATGATGACGAGATTCTTGGAAACCTTAATCAGGTTTTCCAGGAAAGGCAGAAGTTCCTGAAGAGAGGAAATTTTCTTGTCAGTGATGAGGATGTAGGGATCATTAATTTCCGCCTCCATTTTATCCGGATTGGTGACAAAATAGGCGGAGGCGTAGCCTTTGTCAAATTCCATGCCTTCTTTGTATTCAATTTCCATGGCCAAACCTTTGCCCTCTTCGACGGTGACGACGCCGTCTTTGCCGACTTTATCCAGAGCTTCGGCGATGAGCTTACCAATGGTCTGGTCGGCGGCGGAAATGGTGGCCACCTGTTCAATTTCCCCTTTTCCTTTGATCGGTTTACTTGTCTTTTTGACTTCCGCCACAACGGCATCGACGCCTTTCTGAACGCCGTTTTTGAGGATCATGGGGTTGGCGCCAGCGGTGACGGCTTTCATGCCGGCACTGACGATGGATTGAGCCAGAAGTGTCGCCGTTGTGGTCCCGTCACCGGCCACATCGCCGGTTTTGCTGGCCGCTTCTTTGACCAGCTGGGCGCCCATGTTTTCAAAAGGATCGGCCAGTTCAATTTCTTTGGCCACACCCACACCGTCGTGAATGACGTTCGGCGCGCCCCACTTTTTGTCCAGAGCCACGTTGCGGCCTTTCGGGCCAAGGGTGGTGACCACCGCCTGAGCCAGCTTGTTGACTCCGGTTAAAAGAGCTTGACGGGCATCTTCGCTGAATTTTAGCTGTTTAGCCATACCTTCCAAAAATCCGAAACTCGAATGTCGAAATTCGAAACCCTCCTTAGCTAAAGCTTCGGAAGGGCAGGCAAATTATTTAAAATGCTTGCTTGCCACCTCGAAGCTCGAAGAGCGAAGAGTGGTTTCGGATTTCGGATTTCGTGCTTCGAATTTACTCAACAATTGCCAGTATGTCTTTCTGTTCCAAAATCATCCATTCCTCCCGACCAACTTTGACTTCGTTCCCCCCCCATTTTTTATAGAGCACTTTTTGGCCGACTTTGACCTGCATGGGAACAAGTTTGCCGTCGTCATAGACTCCCGGGCCGACGGCCATCACTTGCCCCACTTGGGGTTTTTCTTTGACGGTGTCGGGAAGGACGATGCCGGAAGCGGTGATTTGTTCGGGCTCGAGGGGTTTGACAAGAACATTGTCAAAGAGGGGTTGATATTTTGGTCCGCCAGATGGCGGATTATTACTGGCTTTCGACATAGAAACTGGCAGTCAGAGAATACGAGTGCGATTTTAATTAACAAGAGCGATTCTTGTCAAGATAGCAAAATGAGACACAGTCTAGCCCTCAAACAACCCAACTAGTTGAAGATCGTAGACAACGACGGAATTAGGGAGCATGATTTCTGACGTGGTGTAGGTGCCCTTGAAAGAGGCAAAGGTGTCGATCTTTTCTTTCCCTTGGGGCGAGGAAGAATTCAAAACGTGCTTGGTGAGGCGGTAGCGGCCGGGAGGAAGATTAATGATCGAAACCGGAACGGTTTCGATGTGGGAGTTTCTCTGGTCATAGTTAATTAAGATGACGGTGGCGCCACTGCTGTCACGGCTGGCGATGCCAGTGACGTTGGTGCCTTCTCCGGAGAGAAGAACCCGTTCTGACCGCAACATATTCAGGAGGCGCAGGGCATGATAGCTGGGTTTTGGCTGGCCGTTGTAGTAGAGAATCCCCCATCCTCCACGTCCGGATTCCGGGCCATCTCGAACCTCAAATTTAGTTGCCAGATCAACGAAGCCCACAAAGGTCCGGGCGGCGGCGACCAGGTGGGCAGCATCGAGAACACTATTGTGAACGGGGTTGCGCTCCGGGGTGGAGCCCCATTCAGTGATGATTTTTTCGGCCGGCGGGAGAGTGGCGTGTTTGGTGTAGAGGGCGGTAATGAAGTTGACGTCTTCATTATAGTCGGAGAGCCGAGGGCTGTAGCGGTGCCAGGAAATGAAATCTAACCGGGCGTGGCGACTGGCGACCAGGCGGAAAAAGTCATCAAGCCAGAAGGTCTGGCAGACAAAAAGAAGGCCGTTGTTACAGCGGCGAAGATCGGCAAGAGCCGGGCCGCCGACTTTAAAATCGTTGACGTTGATGGCTTGATTGACGCCAGCCAGGGTGTGTTCATAAAGTTCGAAATAGTCTTTGCCCCGACCAATGTCGAAAGCGCCAAAACCGGGGCCGTCGGGTTCGTTCCAGACTTCGTAGTACACGCCGCTGACATTCAAATGATCACGGCCACTGACATTTTCCACGAGATCCCGAACGTGTCTTTCCCAAGCTGACCAATTATTAACGGTCCCCACATCCCGATTGGCAACGTCGGCGGGAAAATAGGACAAAGAAATGAAAGGGACGGCGCCAGCGGCAAGGATTTCGCGAACCCGGTTTTCATACGGCCGATCAAAGACATGATCAAGACGAATGTATTTTGGGCTGAGAGCTTTGATTTGGGAAGTGACCGGAGACAGAGAGACCAAAGACCCATTGCTTTCACTTTCTCCACCTTGGGACAGAGCAGCCCAGGGGTGCTCGAGCTTGCCCTTCGACGAAGCAACGTCAACAACAATGTTGGCGGGAATGGGAGCTGCTTGGGAAAGGAGATGGACGATGTCCTTTGAAAGGAAAGCCGTCAGAAGAACGCTACCGAAGAGAACAAGGATCAAGACCAGTTGTTTCCAGTATTTATGCATGAATGAGACTTTTTTGTGTCGGGCTGATTTCATTGTAGTACATTTAATCTTAGACGGCGGTTGAGGACTTGACAAGTCTTAGCACTCGTGATAAAACAGTGCCAATCCGGAATTTAGAATTCAGAATGATGAATTGAGGTAAGCACTCCGTGCTTGGATTTTTAAGAGACCTGCACGAAGTGCAGACCACAATTCTGCATTCTAAATTCTTAATTCTAAATTTCAGTGAACGACTTGACTGACCGGCAGGTTAATATTCTTAAGCATATCATTGATGAATACATCGAGGCCGCGGAGCCGGTGGGGTCGGTTTATCTGGATAAAAAATATAACCTGGGCATTTCTCCGGCAACTCTGCGCAACGAAATGGCTCAGCTTATCAAGAAGGGCTATTTGAAGCAGCCGCACACCAGCGCCGGCCGAGTCCCGACACCCGTGGCTCTGCGCTATTATGTTAGCAATTTGATGCAACCGAAGAATTTGTCGGTGACGGATGAAGTCAAGATTAAGGAAAAGGTTTGGGACTATCGATCAGAATTTGAACGGGCCCTTCGCGAAGCGACACACGAACTAGCGGAACGAACCAAATCTCTGGCTGTCGCCTCGGATGTTGACGGAGATGTTTATTATGCGGGGACGGCGAATATTTTGTCGATGCCCGAGTTTTTTGACATCGATTTGACGAGAAATGTTCTGGCGCTTTTGGACCGGTTTGATTATCTGCGGCGAATCTTTCCGCTGGAGGGAAGTGAAGAGATGAATGTTGTTCTGGCAGATGATCTGGGTTTTGACTCTCTCACGTCTTGTGCGGTGGTGTTTACCAAGTTCGGCCAGGGGACAAAGCACGAAGGGACAATCGGAGTCATTGGTCCTTGCCGGTTAAATTACCCGCGACTCATTCCAACAGTGAGATACTTTGGGAACTTAATGGATGACATATTGATTTGAGAAGGGAGAAGTGAGAAGTGAGAAGTAATACCAAAACAGACGACGAGCCCGAGGAGAAAGTAAATGACGAGGTCAAGGAGGTCGGGGAGGAATATAAGGAAAAGTATTTTCGGGCGCTGGCGGATTACCAGAATCTGGAAAAGCAAACTCAGAGCTGGAAAGAAGAATTTGTTCAGTATGCGAATCTGGGACTAGTTGAAAAACTTTTGGAGGTGTTGGATGATTTAGAAAAAGCCCAGGAACACATTAAAGATGAAGGTTTACAATTAGTCATCAATAAATTAAAAAATACTTTGCGGGATGAAAGCGTTGGGGAGGTGGAGTTGGAAGGGAAAGAGTATGATCCGAAAGAAGCCGAGGCGGTGAGCACCGAAGCGGGAGAAGAAGACAATATTGTTACTAGGGTGTTACAAAAAGGATATTCAATGAAAGATAAGATAATCAGACCGGGGAAGGTTATTGTAAGTATTAAAAGTTAAAAATCCGAAGCGCTAAATCCGAAATCTCAAACAAATTCAAAATCCTAAATTCAAACTCTTTAAACCTAAAGTGTTTTGAATTTTAAAAATTAGAATTTTGGAAATTGTTTCGAATTTCGAGCTTAGAATTTCGGTTTTCAGAAGATATGGCTAAAATCATCGGCATTGATTTGGGGACAACCAATTCCTGCGTGGCGGTCATGGAAGGCGGGGCGCCAAAAGTTATTCACTCCGCTGAAGGGCGGAATGTCATTCCGTCGGTTGTGGATCCTATTTCCCACGTCGTGGGGGATGTGGCTAAAAGACAGCTGGTTTTAAAGCCTAAGCAGACAGTTTTCTCCATTAAAAGGTTGATGGGCAAGAAGTTTTCTGACAAGTCAGTGCAGTTTGACATTAAATGGCTTCCCTACACTATTAAAGCCGGGAGGGATGACATGGCGGTTGTTGAGGTTGACGGCCGGACATTTACGCCCCAGGAGATTTCGGCCATGATTCTCCAGAAGATTAAAGCCGATGCTGAGGCCTATTTGGGCGGCAAAGTCACTCAGGCAGTTATCACGGTGCCAGCTTACTTTGATGATTCGCAGCGCCAGGCGACAAAACAGGCCGGAGAAATTGCCGGACTGGAAGTCTTGCGGATTATCAATGAACCGACAGCGGCCGCCCTGGCCTATGGGCTGGATAAGAAAAACGCCCACACCATTGCCGTTTATGATTTGGGCGGAGGGACGTTCGACATTTCCATTCTGGAACTCGGAGAGGGTGTTTATGAGGTCAAGAGCACAAACGGAGACACGCATTTGGGTGGAGACGATTTTGACAAGACAATTCTTGACTATATTGCCGAAGAATTTAAAAAAGAGAACACTATCGACCTGCGCAAAGATCCACAGGCGCTTCAACGACTGCGAGAAGCGGCGGAAAAGGCCAAGATCGAGCTTTCTTCTTCAACAGAAGCGGAAATTAACCAGCCCTTTATTACTCAGGGGCCAAACGGGCCGCTGCATTTGACCCTGAAACTGTCGCGGTCTAAGCTCGAACAGATCGTCGATGATTTAATTCAAAAAACGCTGGAGCCATGCAAAAAGGCTCTTGGTGATGCTGGTAAGAAGACGTCGGATATTGACGAAGTCGTTCTGGTCGGCGGGATGACGCGAATGCCCAAAGTCGTCGAGGTCGTCACCAAGTTCTTCGGCAAGGAGCCGCACAAAGGCGTCAACCCGGATGAAGTCGTCGCCGTCGGGGCGGCAGTTCAGGGCGGTGTTCTTGGGGGAGAAGTCAAAGACGTTCTCCTTTTGGATGTGACGCCGCTGACTCTTGGGATTGAAACTCTCGGGGGCGTGTCCACGCCGCTTATTTCCCGAAACACGACAATCCCTTCGAGCAAAGCGCAGGTTTTTTCGACGGCGGCGGACAGCCAAACTCAGGTCGAAATTAATGTCCTCCAAGGGGAACGGCCGATGGCGGCAGACAACAAATCTCTCGGGCGGTTTATCCTGGACGGGATTCCGCCGGCGCCCCGAGGAGTGCCGCAGATTGAAGTTTCCTTTGACATTGATGCGAGCGGAATTTTGTCCGTTAAAGCTCAGGACAAGGCGACGGGGAAAGTGCAGAGCATCAAAATCACCGGCTCGACGGGTCTTTCCAAAGACGAAGTCGAGAAGATGACCAAGGAAGCCGAGGCCCACGCTGCGGAAGATGCGGAAAAGCGGGGGCGGATCGAAGCCCGGAATGCGGCGGATTCGCTTATCTTCACGGCGGAGAAGACACTCAAAGACGCGGGCGACAAAGTCTCCCCGGAGGTCAAGAAAGAGGTTGAAGACAAGGTCTCGGCTCTGAAAGGCATTTTGGAATCGGGAACCAAGGAAGATCTTGACGCCAAGACCAGGGGTCTATCCGACTCACTCCAGAAAGTCGGCCAGGCGATGTATGCGCAAGGCGGTGGACAAGGGACAGGGAGCAGGGAGCAGCCGACTGGAGATAGTCATGGAGAGGCTCAAAGTGAGGGGACGACTCCGCCAAATTCGGAAGAACCGGTGGAGGGAGAGGTTGTCAAGTAATTTAAATCCGAAATTCGAATCTCGAAACTCGAAACCCTCCTTCGCTAAAGCTTCGGAAGGGCAGGCAAATTATTTAAAATCCTGGCTTGCCACCTCGAAGCTCGAAGAGCGAAGAGTGGTTTCGGATTTTGTGCTTCGTGCTTCGGGTTTTTTAGTATAATTTAACCTATGGATTACTATCAAACCCTAGGAGTCTCTAAATCTGCATCTGATGCGGAGATTAAGGCGGCTTACCGGAAGCAGGCTTTAGAGTGGCATCCGGACCGGAACAAGGATCCAAAAGCCGCGGAAAAATTTAAAGAGATTACGGAAGCGTATGAGGTTCTGTCCAATGCCCAAAAACGGCAGACGTATGACCAATTCGGCCCCTCGGCTTTCGCTCAGGGCGGCCCTGCGGGTCCGGGTGGGCCGTTTAGTGGTCAGCAAGGACCATTTACTTATACATATCGGACTTACGGTGGCGGAAATCAGCAACCCTTCGGCTCCGCTCAGGGCGGGAACCCGTTTGAAGGAAGTGATTTCGGCGGGTTTTCCGACCCGTTTGAGATTTTTGAACAGTTCTTTGGTGGTGGTTTTGCTGGTGCCGGGGGGCGAGCTCGAGCCCGCAGGCAAGTTTATTCCCTGCAGCTCTCTTTTATGGAGGCAGTTAAAGGAGTGGAAAAGGTCGTGGATATTGGCGGACAGCGTAAAACTATCAAGATTCCGGCGGGGGTTGATGACGGTTCAAGAGTGCGCTTCGGAGACTTTGACATTGTATTTTCCGTCCGGCCGGACAGTACTTTCCAACGGGAAGGTGCAGACATTTTTGTCGAGGCGGAAGTGAGCTTTCCTGATGCTGTGCTTGGAACGACAATTACCGTGCCAACGATCGACGGGGAGGTATCACTGAAGGTCCCAGCGAGCACCCAACCTGACACGATGATTCGTCTGCGCGGCCGTGGTGTCAAGATGCCCCAGAGTAACCGGGTTGGTGATCAGTATGTCAAGATCAAAGTGACTATCCCTTCGAAACTTACCGTGGAACAACGTAGGCTTCTTGAGGAGTTTAGGGAAAGTTTGGCAGGCGCGAAAAAAAGGAGTGGGTGGTTTTAGCGAATCTTTGTTCTGAAGCGTGGGTGTTTATTCGGGTTTTGATTCCCTTCCCTTTTAATTAATGCCGGGTGGCTTTGCGCAGCTTGTTTTCTTTTTTCTTCTAAAGTTGCTCTCTTCTGGCGTGTAGGTTTTAAATGTCAAACTTACCTTGATGTTTCGTTTTGGTGATAGTGTATCCAGTGTTGTGCTATAGCAAGAAAGTGGATGCATTTCTTTTACCAGTTGGCCAATTAATTCCTTTTGAGGCCAAACCAAGTTAGAAGATGAGGGTCGTTTTCAATTTTTTCGGCGACTAGATAGGTCACTTCACCGCCGACGAGGAAAACTTGTCTGATGAACTCAATTTCATCAAAGCAGGGAAAGGGATGAACAAAAACACTTTTGTTTAAAGAATAAAACCCTAGAGCTTTAAGTTTTTCTCGCAACCGATCCCGCAATCGTTTTTTACCTTCTGGGACGTCAAAAATCACCACTCGCCACTTTCCGTCCCACTTTCTGGGCTTTTTAATTTCCATTTCTTCAAATTTGTAGTGCAGCGCTTGCTGGAGGCCATTTTGAGTGATTTCCACAACCGGTTCTCCTTTGACATCATAGGAAATTTTTACTAATTTCCGCTGCTCGAGCCTTTTAAGCCGCCTGCGGAAGTTTCCTCTTTCCTGACGGGCTGCGGAAGCAGCCAATTTTGCTAGCCCCGGCATGAGCACTGCCAGGCTGAGGAAACCTACCCCGGCAAGGAGAACCAACACGTCTTTAGTGAGAGGGTATTTTTCAGTTGTCCGGGAAAGCTTTTTGAGGATTGTCTCCTTCTCCGGTGCAAATATTTTCTCTGCTTTCTCTAAATCTATATTTATTTCCATCTTTTAATCCTTACACATGGCCTATCCATTTTCAAGCGATAGCGTTATACTGGATACACCTACTGCTGCTCCAGAAATGACGTCCTCTCCGCTAGTCTCGTGCGGAATATCTTTCAGGACATGAAGGCCGTCTTTTTCTGTTCGCATTCATCCCCGATGTCCATCGGGGTATTCTGCGAGCAGGAAAATGAGCCTCCACGGGCTAAAGCCCGTGGTTTCTCTTGATCAGAATTTTCTTTTGCTTGCCTAAAGCGGGCTTTCATCCCCAAACTAAAGTTTGGGGTTTTGGGGCAAATTCTGATCAATAAAAGTGATCCGACCACCGGCTGCACTTTGTTTCGCCCGTGGCATCTCATCTTTGCCTCCGATAGTCGTCTCCAATAGTCATTGGAGGACCGGCTTCGCCGGAAATTAACACAAGGAATGTTTTGAAAAAGTCAGGTAGCTTGGAAGTGGTAAAATGGAAATGTGAGAAAGAGGGATCAGACGGCGATTTTAAAAAGTTTTTCTGGGACAAAAAGGATGGAAATTGCTTGTGAACTATCTGATTATGGTTCGGGAGATTGCCCTGGCTAATATCCAATCCCAAAATCCCAACTTAGATAAGGGAATTTTGGGGGTGCAGAAAGGAAAACTAGATAAAATTGTCTGAAAATGCCAGGAAATTAGGAATAACAGGTCTTTTGGAACTGGCCTTTTCGGAAAGATATTATTAAAATGGGACGGGGGGGGTTTAAGAAAAATGAAGAAGATTATTTTTAAATTTGTTATCGCCTCAGTATGGACGCTCATCGCCTTCGGACATAGTTTGAGTTATGTCTTTCCCCCAAGACCGATACCAATGGTAATAAAATATTCGATACAATTACCGCTCTCTATAAGCTTTGATGCTCTTAATGCGTTAGCTTCTTGGTCTTCTGAAGTGAGAACGTTTATCTACCCTTTGATTTTGCCATACGGACTTTTACTCACGTTTGTGGTGAGTTATTTAATCGTGCATGTCTCACTGGAGTTAGGACTTTTGATTTTTAAAAAGACACCGCTCTCAATAAGGGGAGGTTCTTGACTGTCTATAAGCAACGGTGTTAAAATTAGGCGTAAGCGGTGGGAGGAGATGCCCACCTTTATTTTTGGTAAATTAGTTTAGCAGAGCATAGTGAGCACGAGATCCTTCGACTCGCTACGCTCGCTCAGGATTTTATGCCGGCACAGGTGAGAAGCGAGTTTCTACTCGCACTAAACCAAGTTGCAGCGGAAAGAAATATCAGCCTCGAGACGATTATTAAGACCATCGAGGACGCGCTTCTTATGGCCTATCGCAAAGATCGCCAGATGGCCGGGGAGACGGTTGAGGTCGAAGGATATACAGCAGAGATTAATTCCGACACGGGGGAAGCGGCAATTTTTGTAAAAAATGGGGATGGATCGAAAGGGGGAAATGTCACCCCGCCGGGATTTGGGCGAATTGCAGCCCAGACGGCCGGACAGGTTCTTCGGCAGCGGATTCGGGAGGCAGAAAAGAAAGCGGTGATTGAAGACTTTACCGCCCGAGTCGGGACGATTACCAACGGAACGGTTCTGCGGTTTGACGGGCCGAACATTATGGTGGACATCTCCAGAGCTGAGGCCGTCATGCCACCCCAGGAGCAGAATCCGGCTGAACACTACCGGCTCAATCAGCGATTGACGTTCTATATTGAAGGAATTCGGGAATCAGCCAGGGGTCAGGAGATTGTCGTTTCCCGAGCGCATAAGAATCTCGTTGTGGAGCTGTTCCGCCGAGAGGTGCCAGAAGTTCAGTCCGGAGCGGTGGAAATTAAACTTCTTGCTCGAGAAGCCGGCGGGCGAACAAAATTGGCGGTTGTGAGTGCGCAATCGGGTGTGGACCCGGTCGGGGCGTGCGTCGGCCAGAAAGGCGTCCGTGTTCAAGCGGTCATCAACGAACTGGGGGGAATGGAGAAGGTGGACATTATCCAATATACCGAGGATGTGGCCACGCTCATCGCCTCGGCTCTGGCGCCGGCCAAAGACATCGAAGTTATTCTCACGGAGACTAGCCAATCAGCCATTGCGGTCGTTCCCGACGATCAATTGAGCCTGGCAATTGGGCGGGAAGGCCAAAATGTCCGACTGGCGGCAAAACTCACCGGCTGGAAAATCGACATTAAGGGAAAAATGGAATATTCCAAAAAAGATGGAACAAAGGAAGATGTTAAGGAAAAGACCGAGGAAGAGAAGGTGGCAGAAGCGAAAGGGGCAGAGAAAAAAGAAGACTTGATAAAAGACTCAGGAGCCACTGACGGCTCAACTAAAAAAAGTAAAAAAACAAAAAGCAGAAAATGAGTAGCAATCCAGCTAATTTACACTTTTCAATTTACAATTTGAATTCAATTTCGAATGTCTGAATTTGCAAATTCAAAATTATGACATTGGTTGAAAATTTAAAATTTCAAATTGTAAATTGGGGTAATGGCACAAAAGAAGCAAACTTTACAGTTGTCTCCGACTGCCTTCTTCGCTAGGCCTCCGATTGTGGTGGTTATGGGCCACGTGGATCACGGCAAAACAACTCTTCTGGATGCGATTCGAAGAACTGACATGGCGGCTAAAGAATATGGGGGGATTACGCAAGGGATTGGAGCATACCAGGTTGAAGGGAGAAGTGATAAGGGAGAAGGGAGAAGTAAGATTACTTTTATTGATACGCCGGGGCACGAGGCGTTCACAAATATGCGCAGCCGCGGAGCAGCGGTCGCGGATATTGCTATTTTAGTGGTGGCGGCAAATGATTCGGTTATGCCGCAGACAGTGGAGTCAATAAAGCTTATTAAAGAGGCGAATATTCCTTATATTGTTGCTATCAATAAGATTGACCTGCCGGAAGCAAACTTCGACAAGGTCGTCCAAGATTTATTGCGCCATGAAGTGATGCTCGAGAATTATGGCGGGGACGTGCCGTTTGTCAAAGTTTCCGCCAAAAAGGGAGAGGGGGTCAAAGAGTTGCTCGATCTTATTGAACTTCTGGCTGAGGTCAAAGAAATCGGAAAACATTCCTCTGACACCCTTGAGGCGGTGGTTATTGAATCCCGATTAGATAAGAGCCGAGGAGCACTGGCCAGCGCAATTGTCAAGGGCGGCAAGCTTATGGTCGGGGAAGAAATATTTGTTAACGGCAAAAAGTCCAAAGTCCGGGCGCTTGTCAATTATATGGGTGAGCAGATTAAAGAAGCCACACCAGGAACTCCGGTCGAAATTTTAGGATTGACTGAGGTTCCTCTAGTCGGGTCTGTGATCAGCGCTTCCGAACGACCTTCGCAAGAGGCCCTCTTGCAAATGGCTTTAAAAGGCTCCGCTCTTAATCGGAGCGACCAGGAAGGGGCACAGTCTTTATCGCTTATTTTGAAAGCCGACACCCTGGGATCATTGGAAGCCGTTACGGCTCAGATCCCGGCAAATGTCAACTTGATTTCTTCCGGGGTGGGAGAGATCGGTGAGGCTGATGTGATGCTGGCCAAATCGACCGGAGCAATTATTCTCGGGTTTAACACAAAAATCACGCCGGCGGCTAAACAACTGACGGAAACGGAAAAAGTCCTGGCCCGAACCTATAGGATTATTTATGAACTTTTGGATGAGCTGAAAGATGCAGCGGCCGGAATGCTTGTTCCCGAAGAGACGGAAGAAATTCTCGGCCAGGGACAAATTGTGGCCGAATTTCCTTTTGAGAAAATGCGCATCTGCGGGACAAAGGTGGCCGAGGGGCGTTTGGCTCGGGGCGATCTAGTGAAGGTGGTTCGTGAGGGATCTGAGGGAGATGAGGGAGTTGTGAGAAGAAGTCGAATTAAATCGATGCGAGCGGGGAAAGAGGAAGTGAACAAGGCGGAAAAAGGTCGTGAATGCGGTGTCTTTCTTGATCCCCAAGTTGACTTTAGGGTTGGGGATGATATAATGGCCTATAGAATCGCCTAAAGGCGATTCTGCGTTCCTCGGGCTTCGCCCTGCGGGCCTAAGAATTTAATAAATGACCAACGAAGACTTGCAACAGATTCAAAGCCTCGTTACTTCAGCACGAAAAGTGCTGGTTTTGACTCATGCCAACCCAACGGTTGACACGATGGCCTCGGCCCTGGCTCTCTACTTGGCTCTGGTGAAATTAGGGAAAGACGTGACGGTGGCGATGGATGGGGAAGTTTTAGTCGAAGTTTCGAACCTCGTCGGAGTGGATAAGGTGAAGACGTCGCTCTCAACAAGTGGCGGAGGAAGTTTGCTTCTGACATACAAACCTTACCAATTAGGAGACTTCGAGGATGTCAAGTATAACGAGAATCCGGCAGCGGTCGGTCTTTCCGAAGACACGTTTAGCATGACGATTAAACTGCGTCCAGGGTTTGTCCCCGAGACACGCAATTTTCAATTCAATCTCGCCGGTGGGCCGGCTAGTCTTTTTGATCTTATCATTACTGTCGAGATTCTTGAGCCGACGCAGGCAGGAAAATTGTACGATGCTCAGATGTTTGCAAATGCGCAGGTTATTAATATTGATAATCATGATCCAAATAAAGATTACGGTCGGTTTAACCTGGTTGAGCCGGACGCAGCTTCTATTTCGGAGATTGTGACCTTTTTCCTGCGGGCGATTAACGCCCAGATTGACGCGGACATGGCGAGAAATCTTTATCAAGGAATTGTTCAAGCGAGTCAGAATTTCCAAAACCCGAAAGTGGCCGCGGCAACTTTTGAAGCAGCGGCAATTTGTCTGCGAGCCGGAGCCAAACAAGGGGCTAGGGGCGAGCAGTTAGGGGCTAGCAATAAGCAACAGGTGAGTCAGCGGCCTCAGATGGGGCAACCCCAACACCAAGTGGTTCCGCCAGCGCAACCGGCACCACAAAATGCTCAGAGCATCCCTTCGGACTGGACTCAGCCAAAGGCATATCGGGGAACTTCGGTGGTTTAATTAAGGCTGGACAAGGGAGGGGCTTCTAAGTTACAATTAATTTGTCACATTAGTCCAATTAGACTGATTGGTTAAATGCGGTTATGGCACTAGCAAGCGACGATAAGAAAAAGATCATTGAGAAGTTTTCGCAAGGGAAGGGCGACACCGGGTCGCCGGAAGTTCAAGTGGCGCTTCTTTCGGAGCGGATTAACAAACTGGCGGCTCATTTAAAAAAACACGCCCACGATGTCCATTCCCGTCGGGGGCTTTTGACTATTGTGTCCAAGCGGCGCCGTCTGCTAAACTACCTGTCGAAGAAAGCAAAGGATCGTTACTCCCACGTGATTGCCTCGTTGGGGCTGGCAAAGTGATCTGCCAGCTGGCGGATCACCTCGAATTTTCTTCTTAGGAAACTTAGGGAACTTAAGAAGCTTAAGAACTTTACATGACCACAAAGAAACCCATCAAAAAAGAAATTGAGATTGCCGGGAGAGTGCTGACTCTGGAAGTGAACAAGGTGGCACCACAGGCGAATGCGTCGGTGATTGCGCGCTACGGCGACACTGAGGTCCTGGTTACAGTCATGCTGGGAGCGGAAAAACCCATGGCTGACGGCGGGGCGCCGGTGACGGTCGATTTCATTGAAAGGCTCTACGCCGGTGGCATTATTAAAGGCTCCAGATGGGTCAAACGTGAGGGACGAGGAACTGATGAGGCAATTCTGACTAACAGACTCATTGACAGATCAATTCGGCCCTTGTTCCCCAAGGACTTAGTCAATGAGGTGCAAATCGTGGTCACTCTTTTGTCCACGGATAATGCCAATGATCATGATGTGGTGGCCCTGAATGCTGTTTCGGCGGCGCTAGCCGTTTCGAGCATTCCCTGGAATGGACCGGTGGGAGCAGTGCGGATGGGACAAGTTTCCTCCCCGGAAGAAAATCTCATCGTCAATCCCCTCCTGACGGAAATGGACTACTCAAATCTGGACCTAGTGGTGACTTCTAATTCTGACGGGGTGATTATGCTGGAAGCGGGAGCAAAGCAGATTCTGGAAGAAACGGTGGCGAAAGCGATCGAAATAGCGCACGAGGAAAACCAAAAGATCATTGAAGCCCTGGAAGAGCTGCAGAAAAGTGTCGGGGGAGAGAAATTTCCTTATGGGCCGCACACTGTGGACAAAAACCTTCTGACAGAAATTGAAAAGAAACATGGGAAAGAGATAGAAGATTACATCAGCATTTCCGGTTCCGAGGCAAAGATGGACGGCGGCGCTATCGAGGAATTCAAGAAAGCCTTAGGCCAGGAATATGCCGAGAATCCCCAAAAAAGTGACCTGGCGCAAATTGTCGAATCCCTTCTTAGAAAGGCGCTGCGAAAACAGACCTTGGAGAAGAAGAAAAGAGCCGACGGACGAAAGCTCGATGAGATTCGGCCGATTTCCGGGGAAGTGGGACTTCTGCCCCGGACCCACGGATCGGCAATTTTTGAGCGCGGTTTGACGCAAGTTTTGTCCGTCGTGACGCTCGCCAGTCCGTCTTTGGAACAATGGATTGAGACCGCCGAAGGCATGGAAGAAAAGCATTATATTCATCATTACAATGCCCCACCTTATTCCTTAGGGGAAGTGGGACGAATGGCTGGCGGACCAGGAAGGCGAGAAGTTGGCCACGGGGCTTTGGCGGAAAGAGCGCTTCTGGCGGTCATTCCGGATCAGAGCCGATTTCCCTACACGATCCGGGTGGTGTCGGAGGTCTTGTCACAAAACGGTTCTTCATCGATGGGCTCGACCTGCGGATCAACCCTAGCTCTCATGGATGCGGGCGTGCCCCTGTCAGCTCCGGTTTCCGGAGTGGCTATGGGACTGGTCGCGGAGGATCAGAAAAACTATGTCATTTTGACGGATTTGCGGGGTGAAGAGGATTTTTATGGCAATATGGACTTTAAAGTCGCCGGGACGGAAACAGGTATCACGGCAATCCAACTTGACATCAAACTGGGAGACACGTTCCGCGGACTGTCGATAAAGATGATCAGAGAAATCCTGGCCCAGGCAAGAGATGGTCGGTTGGAAATTCTGGAAAAAATGCTGAGGGTTTTGCCAGAGAGCCGAAAGAGTGTCAGTCAATATGCCCCGAAGGTTGTTACGATCCACATCCCTGTCGACAAAATTGGCGAAGTGATCGGACCAGGGGGACGAAATATTAAAAATATTATCGCGACCACGGGAGCGGCAGTGGATATTGATGACGACGGGACGGTGACAATTTCCTCAATTGATGCGGAAGCAGTGCAAAAAGCTCAGGATTGGATTTCGGGGATGACCCGGGAAGTGCAAGTGGGCGAGGAATTTGAAGGAGAGGTCAAACGAATCCTTAATTTCGGCGCATTTGTAGAAATCTTACCGGGGAAAGAGGGGCTGGTGCATGTGTCCAAAATGTCAGCCGGGTTTGTCGGCAGTCCGGAGGAAGTGGTCAAAATTGGCGACAAAGTCAAAGTCAAAGTGATTGAAATTGATGAGATGGGGAGGATTAATTTGGCAATGTATTGGGGACCGAAACAAATGAGCAATGAGCAATCAGCAATGGGCAATGAGATGACACAGCGGAGAGAGTTTCAACCACGGTTTGGAGAGAGGCCACAAAGAGGGGGATTCGGTGGGCCGAGACGAGGATTCGGGGATCGCGGCGGGCGCGGAGGATTTGGCGGACGCCCCTCCTTCGCTCCTTCGGGAGCTACGGCGGGCAAGCGGGATGACCGCAGTGGGGGAAGAAGGGACAGATATTAGGGTGGTATACTGATTTCATGGACACGGCTCAACTGGCGGAAATCTCCCAACTCGAAGAAAAGGTTCTGGCGGCAAATCTTCCAAGTGATCTTCTGGAAAAGGCCAAGGGGATGATTGTTCGGCTTGATCGAATTGCCAGACTGGGGGGAAATTATGCCAATGACTTTGACGCCACGAGCCGGTATATTGGCTGGATCACGTCGCTGCCCTGGCAGAAGCGGTCCCAGGACGTTTTGGACTTGAAGCATGCCGAGGAAGTTCTAAACAAGAATCACTATGGGCTTTCGGGCATTAAGGACAAGATTTTGGAGTATCTTGCAGTGCTGAAATTGACAAGCACCACAGGGACGAATGTGGCCAATGGGTCTTATGGGTCTTATGAGTCCAATGAAAAAAAATTTAACCGGGCACCAATTCTTGCGCTAATTGGTCTGGTGGGCACGGGGAAAACGACACTGGCCTACTCGATTGCCGAGGCGATGGGACGAAAGTTTGAACGGATCCCGTTTGGCGGGATTGGGGACGCTCTGTTTTTACGCGGCCAGGCCAGAGCGTATGCTGACGCCGAACCAGGGGCGATTATCAAAGCTTTGGCCCGGGCGGGAACGAAAAATCCGGTGATTCTGCTTGACGAAATTGACCGGGTGGCCGAAGAAGCCCGGGCGACGATTATGGGTGTTTTGGTCGAGCTTTTGGATCCGGAACAAAATGCCCGGTACACCGACCACTACATCGATTATCCGTTTGATCTTTCCGAAGTGCTCTTTATTGCCACCGGCAACAACACAACCCACATTAGCACGGCCGTCCTAGATCGCTTGGAGCCCCTTTTGATGCCATCCTATTCTGACGAGGAGAAAATTAAGATCGGAAAAGACTATGTGCTGCCCAAGATCATGCGGGAATCAAACCTGCCGCCGAATGCGATCTCTATTGGTGATTCAGTTTGGCCAAAAGTTGTCCGACCGTTGGGGTTTGACGGCGGGATCCGAACGCTGGAACGAACCATCAATAATATGGTCAGGAAGGCGGCAAGAGAGATCGTCTCCGGGCAGGCCCAACAGATTGTGATCAATGAGCAGAATGTGCAACAATTTTTGCCTGCGTAACAAGCGATGATTGAGACACTTAAATCGGCGTTTCAGGTTTTTGCTTTCATCGTATTCATAGTAGCAGCCTTTATCGGTTGGAGGAGAAAGAACAAACCAGTTTTGGTAATTGCGCTTGCTATTATAGCTGTCAACTTTGTTTTGCCTCTACTAATTGCAGGTGGATTTTTACTTTCACTAATCCTTGCCTACCGAAACGAAGCAAAACTGCCTGCGGATACATATAAATCTGAAATAGTTGTTGCTCAGGAAAATGTAAGCGATGCTTATGACGCCATTCCTAAACAAAATCCAATTATTTACTATGAGAAGGACAAAAATACATATATTAGGGAGCTAAAAACTGGTAATGAAATAGCAATTCCTCTGGCTGGTGCTTCCCTTTACATTACGCCTAGTCATGAATATTTTTTTATCAATCTGCAAAGTGGAAAAGCGTTTATTATAACGGAAGACGTCACCATATCTCAGTCATTTGTCTTCAAAGAAGAGACAGCCCTTTACCCGATTAGTATTGATAAGGAATCAGAAAAACCAAGGTCAGCCTGGCTTGACAATCACCGGCTTCTAGCCAGTGGAAGAATTTTCGATTTACAATCTGCAAAAATATTTGTCCTTCAAAATTCGGCTTATACCACCTTGGGCGTTTCTGTGGGTAATTGCAGCGAAGGCTATCAATGTTACCCACTTGTTTGTAAGGCCACGGGGCCATTATTTGACTTTTCTCGCATACCGAATATGAACTCTTTAGATCCGGGTAGACCGGTGCTCAAAACGATAGACCAAAGTGAACTTTCTTGTATTAACAGAAGAATTTCAGAGGTAATAAAAATAGATAGTTCTCCAGTTATTCTTCTTCTAGGCGTCGATGGTGACGCAACTTATAATTTTGCCTTTCATTGGAATGGTGATAACTTCCATGACCCAACTGCCTTTTTTGATCGGAGAAAAGTCAGGTCAATAGATAGCTACGATGAAAATGAGTTTTCAATTTCCGCTTCTGAAGTTGCCTACAAAGTGGAGGACGAAATTCTTGGACCATGCCTTGATAATTGCCGCCTGTATTACCACTCACTCAAAATTAACGGATCCCTAGGAACCGTTAAAGGAGAAATTAATAGAGAAAAACTGTCCCCTGTCTATTTCGATCAGGAACATAGAGAGATATACTTTATTACGGAAAGGGGCTTAGAAAAGGCCATTATCTAATTATTAAGTCCAGAAGGATTATTTGACAGAATTATATACTTTGTATATACTGACTTTATGAACACGGCGGCGATTTATATCAAGACCCAACCAGAGGTGAAAAAACAGGCACAAGAAGTGGCTAGGCAGATGGGTCTATCTCTGAGTGCTCTGGTAAATGGGTGGCTACGGCAACTTGTTAAAACTAAAACAGTGACTTTTAAAGCCGAACAGACCGAAATCCCGAACGCCAGATTTAGACGGATATTACGCCAAGCAGATAAAGATTGGAAGGCGGGCAAGGGATCCCCAATGTTCGATAATGCAGATGACGCGATCGCTTATCTTGAAAAGATCGGGATATGATCATAAAGTACTCCCCTTTCTTTCTCAAGAAGTTGAAACAAGTGGATGTCAGAATTCGAAAAAGCTTTAAAGAAAAAATCGGCCTCTTTCTCAAAGATCACCTCGACCCACGACTGAACAATCACGTGCTTAGAAACGATTTTGCTGGGCTTCGAAGCATTGATGTGACAGCTGATTGGCGGGCGGTTTATGAAGAAAGAAGTTATGGAGAAGATAGGGTGGCCTATTTTGTTAACATAGGCACACATCGAGAGCTATATCGATGATGACAAAAGACCAAAAACAAAAACTTCTAGACGAGGTCGGTGATGAGATCGCTGCTACACGTGGGGGGCCACTGAAAGGACCGGGGATTAACCCTGTTGCCGGGGAAGGAAATCCGGATGCCAAGGTGATGTTCATCGGCGAGGCGCCGGGGTTTAATGAGAACGAACAGCGAAGACCGTTTGTGGGACAGGCAGCCTATCTGATTTTTTGTCTAGGCATACTTAGTATTAGCTTTTTGGCAATCCCCGTCCTGGCTGGGGCCAGTTCTTATGCATTAAGTGAATTGAATAACTGGAAAGAAGGTTTAGGAAAATCTTTCCACCAAGCACCGCAATTCTACGTCATTATGATTATCTCAACACTGGTTGGTTTACTTATCCCGCTAGTCGGTATTGATCCGATTAGAGCCTTATTTTATACGGGTGTGTTTTATGGGGTGACGGCCCCAATTCTGATTTTTGCCATATTACATGTGGCCAATAATAAAAAAATTATGGGAAAGCATACCAACTCCCCTATCAGCAATTTTCTCGGGTATCTAACTTTTGGTTTAATGGCCATTGCCGCCATTGGGGCATTTGTGCTTTAACACTACCCTTGTAGGTCCAGCCCTGGTATTCTCAAGCTAATGCAGGAGATTCTGACAGTTGGTTCACCAAGACTCACTAGACCAGCCACCGACTCTAAAGTTAAGGTGCCGCTAATCGAGATGAAAGCGGCTACCAAAAAGTATGGCTCTCGGGCTGCTGTGAGTGATGTGACGCTAGTGATCTATGAAGGGGAGTTTGTTTGTCTGGTTGGGCAATCTGGAGTTGGTAAAACCACACTAATTAAATTTTTGACAAAACAAGAATCCCCTAGTTCGGGTTCAGTCTTTGTTGCCGGACGTAACTTAGCCGACCTTAGGGGTAGTGAGCTACCGTACTATCGCCGAAAAATCGGTGTAGTTTTTCAAGATTTTAAGCTACTTCCTCAAAAAACAGTATTTGAAAATGTTGCTTTTGCGTTAGAAGTTTGTGGAGTTGCCCGAGCAGATATCTTACGCAGAGTAGAAAAAGTTTTGGATTTAGTTAACTTGGGCCGACGCAAAAATAACTACCCGAGTGAGCTTTCTGGTGGAGAGCGTCAAAGAGCCGCTATTGCCCGAGCATTAGTTCATGGTCCTAAGCTTCTAATTGCTGACGAGCCAACGGGTAATCTGGACCCAGTTAATACCTTTGAAATTATAGATTTGCTGTACCGCATTAACCAAAAAGGAACAACCGTAATTTTAGCTACCCATAACCGTCAGGCCGTAGATAGAATACAAAAAAGGGTCTTACTAATGAAGTCCGGGAAGTTAGTTAGTGACCAAAAAACTGGAAAGTACGTGATCTAATGGAAACTTTCCAAAGAATCGTAAAGTTGGGATATACCAACTTCTGGCGAAATCGCTGGTTAACTCTAGGGGCAACACTTTTAATGACACTCACCCTAATAATGATCTCGGTTTCGTTGGTTCTAAGCTTGATCGTACAAGACCTAGCTACCACCATCCGCTCCAAAATTGATCTAACAATATATTTCCGTGATGACGCGGTACTAGACAGCGACATTACAGCCTTAGGAGATAGGATCAAACTTCAGAATGGCGTAGCCGAGGTTACTTTTACGGATAAGCGAGCGGCACTAACGATCTGGAACAGACTTCCGATAAACGAAAACATCAAACGTCCAGTTGGAGAATCGTACAATCCTCTTCCTCGAAGTTTACAGATACGCTCGGAAAACCCTGATAATATCCAAGGGCTTGTAAGTACTATCGCCACTCAAGATAGCCAAAAGATTATATGTAACGAATGCGTGTCGTATTCAAAAAACAAAGAAACGGTTGATCGCTTACTTTCTATTACAAGATTTGTTCAAAAAGCCGGACTTTTCTTGAGTCTCTTCTTCGGTATTATCGCGGTCTTCAATGTAATGAATATTATTCGTATTACTATCAACGCTCGTGCAGACGAGATCGAGATTATGCGCTATGTCGGTGCTTCTAACGCCTTCGTACGCGGGCCGTTTATAGTTGAAGGTATTTTATATGGTGTATTGGGAACGATCTTTACAACAATCTTTCTTCTTCTTATTGCCTATCTTGTCTCCGGATCTATAAATACAGTTTTTGTTAGTTTTGGAGTCGATTTCTTCCAACTAATCATTGTTAATCTCTGGACGTTGATCGGTATTCAACTTGCCATCGGTGTTCTGCTTGGGGTTATAGTCAGCTCCATATCTGTTAGAAGATTCCTTAAGGCGTGAATATAGAGATCAATTCACAGGGCAGTAACTACAGCTTGTAGGGTTTGTGACTTTACACGTTCCCTGTTCCATATATGATAATAGTAATGAGTGCGAATAAGTTCATATATATATCCAGAGATCCACAGATACTCGGTGGCACCCCGGTAATTACTGGAACGAGAATTCCGGCAGAAAGAATTTATTATCTTTTGGAACAGGGCTACACGGAGTCAACAATAAAAAAAGAGTTTCCTCAAGTTGGAGTGAAAAAGATAAGAGGGGCTCTTTCCGAGGTCTTCCGAGTAGGGCTTGCTAACATCTAGCTCAATGGCTCCAAGACGCGGAGCAAAACCAAGATTCCTTTTAGACGAGGGCCTACCGAAAAAGGGTGGTTTCGTAGCTTTAAACAGTTTTTGTTCCGTGAAACATATCAATCACGATTATCATTTGTCAGGCGCAAAGGATTATCAAGTTTATGAGCTGGCTTTACGCGACAGGAGACTGTTAATTACATTAAATACCAAAGACTTCATACCGCTTCTTGATGAAACAAGCCCATCGATTATCAGCCTAACGCCTAATATTTCCAGAATCAAAGCTGACCAGAAGATTTTAAGTTTAGCCAAACGGCTTAAGCAGTCTGAATTCTTTGGTAAACATTTTAAGATTACTGGCTAGTATGTCTAGCACAAAAGCCGCGTGCTGTTTATAGGCAACTATTCCGAAGTCCACACACGAGGAATCATTTGTACACCATAGTTATCAAGTAAAACACTCAATGCCATATCCTGATCCAATACGTGGCTAACATTTAACTTGACAAAATCATGGTGTGGATTACGGTTGTTCTAGGGGAAGAAAATATGTGATTTTGTCTGTTGTCTTAATGCTAATATTTGGGGCGATAGGATTTGTTATCGGTCAATTCATCAGAATTCCTGCACTTAAAGCTACTGGTGACGACAGCGGGACTTTGATATCCACCGACCCGAGCCTACCTGTTGATGGGCCGTTGTGGGTTGCAATTAACCCCGAGGAGACGAGTGTCAATAAGTCATGGTTAAAGGTAGTAACAAAAGACAGTAATCCGTTTACCGTTTGCCCGGATGGCTGGGCTAGAGCATTCAGCTTTAGCGAAGAGAATCCGTTCTATCTTAAGCACGAGGCCCTTGAAGTTAAGCGGGACAAGATTATCGCTCAAGTTAGAGGACCGCTCAAGAAAAATATCACTGAAGTCTCACGTAATAATCCTGATATTGTTTATGGACACGACTGGGAATATGAGCTTGACAGAGTCGAACCCTCGGCGGTAACTTCAGGAATTATCTTTGCTAAAAGCACAACGGCGACTTCGAAAGGAAGACCAACTCCTAAATATATTTACGGACAACAAGAATTTGGTAAATCCTGGTTTTTTAAAGAATCTGATCTTGTTGGACCGTTAAGATCTTGGTCTCCATTGCATACGATGCCGGAAGTCACCCTATGTACAACGGGCTCGGTTAACTAGAGTAACACATCGATTTCAGGCGAACTGCATATAATGCTTAGCTGAGAAGATTATTAATAGTATTAGTATTTCTGCCCTACTTTCCA
>Ga0075660_121_pt1 | contig 34317 bp, 34 predicted proteins | sample RifGroA1_FD_68405 | JGI IMG/M metagenome (GOLD analysis project Ga0075660, IMG submission 68405) | Microgenomates bacterium GW2011_GWA1_48_10 | reverse complement strand
GCGCGCTGAAACAGAAAGTTAATATCGTCTACGAAGCGCATTTCAAGCGGACATTCATTCATTCTTACGACATTGCGCGGAGTTTTGTGTTCGCCGTCGAGCATTTTAGCGAACTTAAAAACGAGATTTTCAATGTGGGATCGGAAGATATGAATTTTACCAAGGAGGACATTGCGAAAAAAATAAAAGAAAGCGTTCCGCATCATTTGCACTTTGCGGACTATGGCACCGATCCCGATCAGCGGAATTATGAGGTTTCGTACGCAAAGATCCGAGAGAAGGGATTTGAGACGACCATCAGCCTTAGCGATGGGATCGCGGAGCTTTTAAGCGGCTACCAAGCGCTCCATATTCACAATCCGTTCTCGAACGTAGAGTAGCAAAACCGAGGCGGTTCTCATCTGCCCCCGTGAACGCCGCTATTATTATCGGCGTAGTATCGTGGAACATGCGCGATCGAATATTTTCATAATTCGCCGAGAAATGATATAAATCCTTGTATGCCCCTAAAAGGAAAACGCTTTTTGGTCACCGGTGGCGCCGGTTTTATCGGTTCGCATACGGTAGACGCCTTAATTTCCCGCGGCGCCAAGGTGGCGATAGTGGATGATCTTTCGACAGGCCGCAAAGAGAACATCAACCCGCGTGCGAAATTTTTCCGGATGAATATTGCAGGCCCGCACCTCAGGGACGTGTTTCAAAAATTCAAGCCGGAATATGTTTACCATTTCGCCTTTTTTGTTTTGGTTCCGCGATCTACGGAGAACCCGCTTTTGGATATGCCAAGTATTTCCGGCTCACTGAATCTTTTAAAAAACGCCAAAGACAGCCATGTTAAAAAGGTCATTTTCAGCTCTTCGGGATTTTTATATGGAAACACAAAAAATCTCCCCGCGAAAGAAACGGAAGCCATAGCCCCGATTTCTCCCTATATTGTTTCAAAGCATGCGGTTGAGGAATATCTTTCGTTTTTCCGCTCTGCTCACAAGCTTCACTCTGTGGTTCTTCGCTATGCGGCGGTCTATGGTCCCCGGCAAGTGACCGGTGCGATGGCCGACTACATACGGCATCTTGCGCAAGGGAAACAGGCGGTTATGTGGGGAGACGGAAAAAAGACGCGCGACTATGTTTATATTGACGATGTGGTGAAGGCGAATATTCTTGCGCTCCGCGTGCCCCAGGACCACCCGAATCCGGTATTTAACGTCGGAACCGGCATTGAAACATCTCTAAATGTTCTTTATGGGGAAATAGCTACGCTTCTCGGCAAGCCTGCTCGTTCTATTTATCTTCCGGATCGTTCTGGAGAGCAAGTGTTTTACTCTTTGGATGCTGGGAAAATCCGGCGAGAACTCAAGTGGCGCCCAAGCGTTTCTTTGGACCGGGGACTCAAAAAAGTTTTGGAATATCAGCGCCTTATTTAAATTTATGAACTCGAAGACGATACTTTTTGGCGGGAGCGGTTTTTTGGGGCCGATCATTCTCGAGAAATATCCAAATATCGTTTCGGTCGGGCGGCGAGAACCGCCGCCGTACATCAAAAATAGGCATATCCCGCTTCCTTCGCTTGACGATCTGGGTGTTCTCGATGCGATTGATTTTGACAAGGTAATTTTTCTTGTGGGAAATTCTAACCATCATCGCATCAACACCCGGCCGATGATGGGGATAGAGTACAATGTGATTCCATTAAAGAAAATTCTTTTTTATCTCAAGAAGCGCAATATAAAAAAACTCATTTATTTCAGCACGGTTCTTCTTTATGACGTGACTAAAATGAAGAACCCCGTGGATGAGGCGCAGGCGATCAATCCCTACATTAACGAATATGTATTCAGCAAATACCTGTCGGAAGAAGTCGCCAAATTATACCCGAGCGTTCCTTCGATTGCAGTACGGTTCAGCAACATTTATGGGCCGACGAAGCTGATCCGTCCGGACTTAGTCCCGATGCTTGTTCAGAAAGCGCTCTCGCCGGCAAAAGAAATTGTTCTTTGGAATGCGGCGCCCGTCCGCGATTTTCTCTATTTGGACGACGCGGCCGAGGCGGTCGTCAAGCTTCTTGATACCAGCCACACGGGTCCCGTGAATATGGGCTCCGGACAGTCGGTTTCCGTTGGGCGAATTGCTGAAATCATCGGAAAGCTTGCGGGGAAGCCCGTGCGCGACATGGGGAGGCCTGTTTCCGGCCCAATGCATTTCACGAACGATATTTCTCTTCTCAAGAAGCTGACTGGTTGGGAGCCGAATACATCTATTGAGGATGGGGTGCGCCTGACATATGGGCGGATGAAGGGATGGACGGACGAATGTAGGTGGTGGGAACAGCCGGATTTCAAGGAATTTTCATAAGAATAAAAAATGTTTTTCAGTATGGAAATAAAAAGCTCACAGAAGGATAGTTTATTCGCTGCTTTTGGGAAAGCAGCATCTTTCCAAAAACTTTCACGCTTTGAAAAGATAAGACGAAAACCAATAAGTACGTTATTTAAATATGCCCTGGAAGCAATAGGACGGTTTTTTAATTTCCGTTTTCCCGTTATAGCTAAAACGTTTTTTGGCGACAGAATGAAAGTCATTCTCCCGGAAACCGTATCCGCTGCGATTTATCGCTACGGAGTTCACGAAGCCGACCTTACTGAATATTTATTAAAGACCATAGGGGGGGGAGATACGTTCATAGATGGCGGAGCGCATTATGGATACTTTTCATTGCTTGCGGCGAGGCTCGGCGCAGAAGTTCATTCATTTGAACCATCTCCCAGCGTATTTAAAGTTCTGGAGCAAAACGCTAGGGGCTCAAACGCAAGAAATATAAAATTAAATAATGTTGCCTTGTGGAATACGAAAGGAAACATTGATTTTCTCAACCTCGATTCTGCGTCATCTGGCGGGAATACCGCCAAGCCGAGAGAAGGGATGATTGGCAAGATGGTTACTGTTCCGGCGACATCACTCGATTCATATGTGAAGGAAAACAAGATCAGTCCTACTTTTGTTAAACTTGACTTGGAGGGCGCCGAGCTCGAAGCATTGCGGGGAATGGATTATATCCTCTCCAACATTAAACCCGCGCTCACAGTTGAAGTTTTCTCTTCGGGCTATGGAGAAAAACCAGTATCAGATTCCCGAAAAGTTCTCGATTTATTACAAAGCCATGGATATCATCCTTTTATTTACAATAGAGGGCTCCAGCCATTTATTTATAGACCTAGTGATTATTTCACTTTTAGCTGTGTTATTCTGATAGCAAAAAAATAGCCTTAGCACAATGAAAGTACTTCTCGTTGCACTTCGCTATTTTACCGATACGGAAGCCGGCCTTGCGAAGAATAGTTTTGGATACCATACAACACATAGACTCCACGCCTGTTTTCGGGCATAATGAACTTTATGAAAAAGAAGCCAATACGGGTTTCCTACGCGACTACCTATTACGACGAGAAAGAAATTAGGGCGATGAATAAGGTGCTTCGCCAGCCGAACAAGATGATCGTGGCGGGCGAACTCGTGCGGGAATTTGAGCGGAAGATCGCGGCGATCTTCGGGAAAAAGCACGGTATTATGGTGAATTCCGGCTCTTCGGCGAATCTTCTCGCTCTTGAAATAGCGGATTTTCCCGAAGGAAGCGAGATCATCACTCCCGCGCTTACGTTCGGGACTACGCTTGCGCCTATTGTACAGAAACGGCTTAACCCGGTGTTTGCCGACGTGAAAATGGGAGCGTACCAAATCGATGTTGGCCAGATAGAGCCGCTCATCACCAGAAAAACAAAGGCGCTCATGATCCCCTCGCTTATGGGGAATCTTCCCGATCTCGCGCGTATCCGCGAGATTGCGCGCAGGCGCCGCCTTCTTTTTATTGAAGATTCATGTGATACGGTTGGTGGCGCGTTTCGAAAAAAACCGACGGGAGCATATTCCGATATTTCGACCACTAGTTTTTACGCTTCTCATATTGTGACTGCCGCGGGAGGAGGGGGTATGGTGTGCGTCAATAATCCCGAGTGGGCGCGCCGAGCGCTCGTGCTCTCAAGTTGGGGCAGGCAATCTACGCTTTTTGGCGTTCACGAGAGGTCGGAAAACATCAGAAAGAGATTTTCCGCAAAGATCGGGGGAACCCCTTATGACGCAAAATTTATCTTCAGCGAGGTGGGTTATAATTTCCAGGTGACGGATCTTCAGGCCGCATTCGGGCTTGAAAACCTAAAGCGGCTTTCCGGGTTTGCCCGCCGCAGACGGGGAAATTTCTCACGGCTTAAAAAGTTTTTTTCCCGCTACGAAGAATATTTTATTCTTCCGGAACAATTGCCCGGCGGGTATCCGGTTGCCGATTACATTATGAAAAATTCGTTTGTTATCGGTTGCCACCACGGGCTTACCGAGGCGATGTTTGCGCATCTTTTTGAAACATTTGAGAAGTTTCTTGCAAAAATTTGACCGGGCTTGAGGAATCACTCGATCGCATGGTATGGTATCTGCGGTTCCCACAAGGAGACAAAAAATGAAAATTACGGTATTAGGTTCAGGAACATGCGCTTCGGATCTTACGGGAATTCCTGATCGTTTCCCGCCTGGTTTTTGGGTTGAATGGAGCGATGGGCGAATGCTCTTCGATATGGGCGAGGGGATCCGTTTTCGGCTTGCTCAGATCGGGGTCAAGTACCCGGAGGTGGAATATATCGCGGTAACGCATGCTCATGCAGATCACTACACTCTCCCGCATTTTCTCCAGTCGGTTTTCTGTCACGGAATCTTCGGCGGCATAAAAGCGAAGGAGATCCACCTTTTCGTGCCGAACCAGATCGCGGAGACATGGCCCGCGCTTTTCAAGATCTACGTCCCCGAGGCTCCCGCGCCGGATACGCACGCCTATGAAGATAGCTATCTCTGGCCGGAGCTTGACTTCCATAAGATGTCGGGGGGCCAGACGGCGAGAATCGGAAGCGCAATTCTCAGGAGTGAGAGCGTCTATCATGGACTCGGAAGGTGCGATGCAATTTCTTTCCGTCTCGAGGCTGACGGAAAGGTTTTTGCTTATTCAGGAGACACGGGCGACTGTGAGGGGATAAGAAAAATCGCCCGCGGAGCGGATCTTTTCGTTTCGGAAGCTTCGGCACCGATCGGCGGCTTCGAAAGCTCGAAGCGCTACGGGCACCTTACGCCTTTCGAAGCGGGTGCAATTGCAAAAGATGGCGGGGTGGGGAAACTTGTCCTCACGCATTACCCGGGAATGAATACCGACAAAGAGATGGCTGAGGACGTGAAACAGTCAGGATTTAGCGGAGAAGTGAAAGTCGCTAAGGACTTCGACGTTTTCGAGTTGTAGCTCTTGCTGATGACACGGCGGCCAGGTACTTTTGGCCGCCATTTTTTATAGTTTCATACTTATACGACAAGTTGTGCTGATTTGCGGTGGGCACATTACCACAGGCACTTGACAGAATTTTACTTTTTGGGTTATAATTTGTGCAGCTTTTTGACGTTGTTCCCTTTCTTTGTTTGCGGACACTTTCCTGAAAGGAGGCGCCGATGGCGCTCACAGAAAAGAAGATCAAGCTGCTCGTTTCGCTCTTGAATGAGATGGAGTGGCCGCTCGACCCCCGCATCTTCCACGCCCTGTTGCCGAAAGTCCCGAGTGTCCCGAACGAGTTCGCCGTGCTCGACGATCAGGATCGGGCACTCACCTTCTACCGGAAGGACCATGAGTACGACGGGCACCACATGCCCGGTACGGTTCTCCGCAACAACGAGACCGTGCGGCAGTCCCTTTCTCGCCTCGTGGAGAGCGAGGTCGTGGGCGGCTCGGTCGGAGAGATCAAGAATGTCGGCTGGACCGAGATCCCGAAGGGGAACGGTCCGGGCGAGAATCCCACGCGCCACGAGATTTCTCTTCTCTGGCTCGCGAGGCTCCGCGGCCCTTACAAGGGGAAGTCGGGCATTTTCTCCCCGTTCGACGACCTGCCCGCGAATATTCTTCCTCATCACCGCGTGCTCGCTGGGAAGTTTAGGCGGTATCTCGAGACGGGGAAGCCCATCCTCGGCGACTAAGGGAGGTGATCCGTGGGCCAGAGATTTGGAGTGATCGCGTACTCTTTCGGAGGATCGAAAAAGTACGGACCCGGCTCCGCCAATCGAGCCCTTGCCGGAGTTCTCGGAAACTTCCTTTATATGGAACGGGGCAGGAACTATCTGGTTGTCCAGGACTGGCTGGCGGAATGGTCTCCGCGGCTCTACCTTGCCCAACTCGTGATTTCCGAACACCGCGAAAAAGGGAAGTTCCTGAACACCGAAGAGGTGACTGCCCAAGCCGACCAGTTTTTCCGAGGGGTTGGGGTTCGCGACGTCTACCTGATCGCCCATCCCTTTCTTCACCGGTGGAAATGCAGGCGACTTCTTAAGTTGCACGGGTTTAAGGTGCGGATCGTACGAAACAAACCGCACTGGATACCATTCGATCCCAACTCGGACGGTTGGTGGACTCGGGGAGCGCTTCGCTTTCTACTCTATGTGTTCCTTCAGCTGACCACGGGGAGGAGTGGTCACTGACTCATCGAGGCTCGGTTCGCAACTCCTGCGGCCGAGCCTTTTTTCTTCTTGCGTTTCCTCATTATCGTAACCGCGTCGTTGAACGCCGCGCTTCAAGTCCTTTTAAAATTTGCCGCTCCGTCAGTTTTGGAAATTGTTGGTTCTTCGGCAACCGTAGTGCAAAAGATCTTCAGGCTTATTACAAGCCCTTATTTAATTTCGATCGCCGTTGTAATGCTCGGGGGAGTGATGCTTTGGTTCAAAGTGGTTGCAAGAGTTGATTTAAGCCGCGCATACCCGCTCAATATCGCGCTTACGGCTATCTTTACAACCGTAGCTGCGCTGTGGCTTTTCCGTGAGAACCTTACCGTGGTGAATGTGTCTGGGATCGCGCTTATTGTGCTTGGGATGTTTTTTGTGCTCAAATAAAAAGAATAATACTGCGGGCAGAAACGCGCATGAAACAAACGTTGCCCTTGCTTACCGTTGCGGTGAGTGTCTATAACGAGGCGCGGACGCTTCCGGCTACCATAGACTCGATACTTTGGGGGCTTCGTGAAATTATTGATGATTATGAAATTCTCATCATTGATGATGCGAGCAGGGATAATTCCTATGAAGTCGCGCGTGATCTTGCCCAAAAAAATCCCAAGATCGCCGTGTTCCGTAACGAGGTTAATTTGAATCAAGGAGGAGTTGTTAAGGAAGCAATTCGGCTGGCGCGCGGTGAATATCTTTTTATCACTGGCGCCGACGATAGGATCGCGCGGGAATCGCTCAAAAATCTCTACGCTCACGTGGGGCTTGGGGACACGATGGTTCTCTTATATATTGCGAACGAAGACGGCCGATACCCGCTGCGCCTTTTTCTTTCCCGCGCCTTTGTGAACTGCCTCAATATCCTTTTCCGATTTCATCTTCGATATTATAATGGGCCGGGAATTATACGGACAAAACATTTAAGAGTGTTGAAATTGGGCACGTCGAACAACTTCGGGCTTTTTGCGGAAATTGTTACATTGCTTCTCAAAAAGGGCTTGCCGTACAAGGAGGTCCCAATGTATTTAAATAACGATCCCAAGGGACAAAACCTACGCGCGATTTTCAGGAATTTCTTCGGAGTGCTCCGGATGGTTGCCGCCCCGCTCGGGAGCCTTGATGAAATTTCCACCTTGTGGTACCGTGGGAATTGTTGAATTCTCATAACTATCCGATGGAAAAAACAAAAACCATTCTTATTACGGGCGGCGCAGGGTTTATCGGGAGCAACTTCCTGATCTATCTTTTTGACAAATACCCGCACTATAGTTTTATTGTGCTCGATGCGTTGACGTATGCAGGCGACATCAAAAATATTCCCGAACGCATCCACAGAAGTCCGCGCTTCCGTTTTGTCTATGGCGATGTGCGCAACCCGAAACTCGTTGATCACCTCGTTGCGCAAGCCGATATTGTTGTGCACTTTGCGGCGGAAACCCATGTGGCACGTTCGATTTACGATGACACCAATTTCTTCGAAACGGATGTTATCGGCACCCAGCGGGTCGCCTATGCGGTTCTTCATAACAGGAAAACAATTGATCGGTTTATCCATATTTCCACCTCCGAGGTTTATGGGACTGCGGTTGCAGAAAAGATGGATGAGCAACATCCGCTGATGCCACAGAGTCCTTACGCTGCGGCGAAAGCCGGGGCAGACCGCTTGGTGTATTCCTATTGCACCACTTACAAAATTCCGGCGGTTATCATCCGTCCGTTCAATATGTTCGGGCCGCGCCAGCATCTCGAAAAGGCGATCCCTCGGTTTGTAACAAGCTGTATCTTGGGAGAGCCGATCACTATTCACGGAACAGGAATGAGTAGCAGGGATTATACGTATGTTGATGACCTTGTGCGCGCGATAGACCTTGTTCTTCACGCACCACGCGAGAAGGTGGTTGGGGAAGTATTTAATGTGGGAACGGGAACGAATCCCACTATGAAGGAAATTGCCGACAAAGTTATCACCCGCATGTCTTCAGGTGGTAAAGCGAAGGTGGAATTCAGCCCCTATGCGGTGCTTGTGGGTGATCGTCCCGGGCAGGTGTTTCGGCATACGGCGGACGCATCAAAAATAGCCGGCCTTTTGGGATGGAAACCGAAAATTGGTTTTGATGAAGGGCTTACGCGGACGATCGCATGGTTTAGCGATAACCAGGACTGGTGGCGGCATAAACTGTGGATGCGCCATGTTCCTATTGAAACCGAAGAAGGCAAAATCGAATTACATTAAGCGCGCACATTGTTTTCTCGGTTTATCGAATCGGGAGAGCAGTGAAGTCTCAATTTATTGTAAATGAAAAAAACGGAAAAACCTGAAGGAAGCCCGCTTCTTGGAGCGCATATGCGTGCGTTGGACGGCGAGTCGTCGTATTTCTTTGCGGGGAAAGCCCGTGAGCTCGAGGAGAAGGGAAAGTCTATTATCCATATGGAGATTGGGCAGCCGGATTTTAACACGCCGCAGGCGATACAAGACGCCGGCATTGAGGCGATCGCGCGCGGTAAGACAAAATATAATCCGTCACTTGGGATCCCGGAATTACGCGCTGCTGTTGCGCAAGAAGTAAACAGGGCACGAGGTACCGATGTCGTGCCGGGACAGGTTGGTATTACGCCGGGTGGGAAAGCGGCGCTCACTGTTGTGCTCGGCTCGCTTTTGGAGCCCGGCGATGAGGTGATTTGCCCCGATCCCGGATTCAATGCCTACAGAAATATTCTTTCTTTCTTTAGGGCTACGCCCCGATTTTTGCACCTTGAAGAGTCGCGCGGATTTGGCTTTGACGTAGAAGCGCTTGCGCGCCTGATTTCTCCGAAAACAAAAGCGTTGATACTGAATTCTCCCAGCAATCCTACTGGAGGAGTCATTTCTCGAAAGGACTTGGAACAGATCGCAGATATTCTCGCGCCAACTGCAATTTGGGTTCTCAGTGATGAGATCTACTCGAGGATCGTCTATGGCCCCGAGGAGTACATAAGCCCGCTCAGCATTAAGGGTCTGCGGGAGCGCACGATCCTAATAGACGGCTTCTCCAAGACCTATTCAATGACGGGGTGGCGGCTTGGCTATTTTGTGGCTCCTCCATCCGTGATGCCCGCCATGGAAGCGCTTGTGACACACGGCATAGGCTGTACTGCGACATTCACCCAGCATGCCGCGCTCCGCGCTTTCGCGCATTGTGAAAAAGAGGTAGAACACATGGTTTCTGAGTTCAAGCGTAGGAGGGATTTCTTAGTTGGAGCATTGCGCAAAATAGACGGAGTGAGTTGCTGTGAGCCCCAAGGGGCATTCTATGTATTCCCCAATGTCAGCGTTTTTGGGAAAAGTTCCCATGAGATGGCGCGCGTGTTATTGGAAAAAGGCGGCGTTTCCGTGCTTCCGGGTTCTATTTTTGGCGCTCACGGTGAGGGATACTTGCGGATTTCGTATGCGACCTCATTGGAGCATCTTCAAGAGGGCGCACGGAGGATTGAAGCTTGTCTTGGGTCTTTTAAAAGAATATGAAGGTTAAGCTTTCTGATTATGTGGTATCTTGGCTTGAGCAGAAAGGGGTTCGGGATGTTTTTATGATCTCTGGCGGGGGCATTATGCACCTTGTTGACTCGGTAGGCCGCGCGAAGAAACTCAAATACATTTGTACGCAACACGAGCAAGCCGCTGCGATCGCAGCGGAGTCCTACGCGCGCCTCAAGGGACTTGGCGTATGTATTGTTACTACAGGACCCGGTGGAACCAACACGATAACCGGAGTTTCGGGTGCATGGCTTGATTCGGTCCCTATGCTCGTGATTGCAGGTCAGGTGAACCTTTCGATGACGGCAAAATCTACCGGCATCAAGGGATTGCGCCAACTTGGCGACCAGGAGGAGAACCTTGTTGAGATTATTGCACCCATTACAAAATACGCAGCGACCGTGGAAAGTCCGGAAGATATTGAATATCATTTGGAGAAAGCGCTCTATCTCGCGACTCACGGGCGTTTTGGCCCCGCGTTCGTTGAAATCCCTCTTAACATTCAGGGGTCATATATCACAGAGCACAAACTTAGGAAGTTCGTGGCGCCGCCTCTTCGTGCGAAACGCGCACAGCTTAAAAAACTTGTGAGAAAAACGATTGTGCGTCTAAGGGAGGCAAGGCGGCCGGTACTCCTCGCGGGCAATGGCATACGGTGGGCTGGCGCCGGCAAGGAACTTCAGGAACTTATACAAGCCCTTAAGATACCCGTTCTTGCTTCGGTGGTAGGATACGATCTTGTTCCTTCGTCCAACCCTTATTATGCCGGACGGCCGGGAACGTTCGGCCAGCGCGCGGCAAATTTTGTCATCCAAAATTCAGATTTTCTTTTAAGTATCGGTTCCCGCCTCCACCTTTACCTTGTGACCTACAACTACCGGGCATTCGCTCGTGAGGCATTCAAGGTCGTTGTGGATATCGATCCTGCAGAACTTAAGAAGCCAACCATAAAACCGGATATTTCCGTGAACGCCGACGCGAAGGAGTTCATTGAGGAAATGTTGCGGCAACTCAGGAAAAAACCGCTCCGGCTCAAGATCGCCGAATGGTGGCAGTATGCAAAAGAACTGAATAAAAAATATCCGGTCGTCCTCCCCGAATATTGGAGGCAGAAAAAATATGTGAACTCGTATTGTTTTGTCGACCGCCTTTCACGAGTGATGAATCCAGGTGAGGTGATAGTGGTTTCCGACGGGACGCCTCTCACGTGCACCCATCAGGCGCTGATCGTAAAAAGGGGTCAGCGCCTCATATCGAATCTTGGATGCGCGGCAATGGGCTATGGCTTGCCTGCGGCGGTAGGAGCATGCCTTGCGAACAAAAAGAGGCGGGTGATCTGTCTTGAGGGTGACGGGAGCATTCAGCTTAATCTCCAGGAACTCCAAACGATGAAATATTATAATCTGCCGATCAAGCTTTTTATCTATGAGAACGAGGGATATCTTTCGATCAAAATTACCCAGGACAATTACATGAATGGGAGGCGTGTCGCTTCGGATCCTACGAGCGGCGTGGGGTACCCGGATTTTCTTAAGGTTGCACGAGCATATGGATTTCGTACGGTGAAGATGAACACTAATCGTGATATTGATACAGGAATCAAAAAGGTTCTTTCGTACCCCGGGCCGGTTGTCTGTGTCATCAAAATGGCCCCCGATCAGCCCATTATTCCGAAGTCAAAAGCGGATAAACGTCCCGATGGCACGATCCTGGCAAAACCGCTTGAGGATATGTACCCGTTCTTGGATAGAAAAGAATTTTTGGAGAACATGATCATAAAACCGTGGAGAATGTGATGGAAAAACTCCTTATTACGGGAGGGCATGGATTTATCGCGCGCAATCTGGCGGAGTATTTTCGGGATCGTTATGCAGTATTCGCGCCAGGCAGGGAGGAGTTCGATCTTTTAAATCAGGAAGCGGTTCTTGATTATATCGATCGCAATAAGATTGATCTGATCGTGCATTGCGCGAATATCGGAGGGGGGCGCGATACGCTTGACGCGAAAGGCGTTACCTATCAGAACCTTGAGATGTTTTTTAATCTTACGCGAACTTTTCCCAGGGTGCGGAAGATGGTTCACTTCGGCTCGGGCGCCGAGTACGATGTCCGCCATTATATTCCCAAGATGAAAGAAGACTACTTGGGAGAGCATATCCCAGTCGACGAATACGGCTTCTCAAAATATGTTTCCTCGAAATATATCCTCTCGTCACGCGACCCCATTATATGCCTCAGGCTTTTTGGAGTATTCGGAAAGTACGAAAAATATCACACAAAATTTATTTCGAACGCTATCGTGAAGAATCTTCTCTCGCTCCCTATTACCGTGAAGCAGAACGTGTATTTTGACTATCTCTATGTGGGCGACCTCGCGCGCATTGTTGAGTATGCACTTGCGCATGATATGAAACATAAGGAATATAATGTGGCTCCCGACAAGCCTATTGACCTCATTTCTCTTGCGCAAATGGTAAACTCTATCGGCGGACGCGAGTCGGAGATCCGCGTGCTTGAGTCTGGGTTGGGCGTCGAATATAGCGGGGACAACCGCCGTCTTTCTGCGGAGCTTGGAGGTTTTTCGTTCGTTCCCATTGAGCAGGCGGTTCGCGAGCTTTACGATTGGTATAAAATGAACGTAGGGACCATTGATAAGAAACTGCTTCAAGAAGGGGATAATTATATTACCTACAGCAGAATTTCAAAACATGGATAAGCATACACGAGTAGCATTTGTGACCGGCGCATCTCGCGGCATAGGAAAGGCGATAGCCGATCGATTGCGCGGGGAGTATGAGATCCTCTCACCGACCCGCAATGAGCTTGATCTGCGGAGCGATGAATCCATCGAGCGGTTCATCGCCGCTCATCGGGGGGCGCCCATCGACGTTATAGTGAACAACGCCGGCATTAACGAGCCAGAGTTTGTGGATACGCTGACCGATCAGAACATTAAAGATACTTTCCAAGTGAATCTTGTCGCTCCCATCAAGCTTATCCGCGGATTTGTCGGTGGCATGAAACAACGCCACTGCGGGCGGATCATAAACATCGCCTCGATGTTTGGGATCGTGGGGCGCGGAAAACAATCGCTCTACACGGGGAGTAAAGCGGGGATTATTGGAGTGACGAAAGCGCTCGCGCTTGAGCTTGCCGAGTATAATATTCTTGTAAATGCTATCTGCCCCGGTTTTGTCGACACCGACCTTACGCGAAGAAATACACCGGAGAAAAACTCCGAACTTGAAAAGCTTGTGCCGCTTGGCCGCTTTGCTGACGCAAAAGAGATCGCCGAACTTGTTGCATTTCTTGTTTCCGAGAAGAACACATACATCACCGGCGAGGCAATTGTGATAGACGGAGGATTCACGAGCCGCTAGATCTTGCGTTTTTATTTCAGAAGCGGAGTCTTATATCTATGGATACTTTCACAATAAACTCTCGTTTCAAGCAGTATTCAGTCGCTTTTACCGAGCAGTTCGGTTTTTTTAAGCGCCTCGCTTCGCTCGAGAATGCGGTGTACGTGGTGGACGAGAATGTCTTGCGTCTCTACCCGGAGCATTTCGCCGCGATAGACAAAGAAAGGCTTTTTCCTTTTCATGCCGTGGAAGAGAAGAAAAACATGGAAAGTGTGCTGGGGTTTGTGAGGGTACTGCTTCGGCAAGACGTGCGCCGCAATACCACCCTGGTTTCCATAGGCGGCGGAATAACTCAGGACGTGACGGGCTGTGTTGCTTCCATTCTGTACCGCGGTATCCCGTGGATTTTCGTGCCCACTACCCTTCTCGCCCAAGTGGACAGCTGTATTGGGAGCAAAACATCCCTCAACCTCGACTCGTACAAAAATGTTCTGGGAGCATTTTATCCGCCCGACGAGATATATGTGGACGTGGGATTTGTGGATACCCTCTCCGCGCTTGATCGGTGGAGCGGCATCGGGGAGCTTGTAAAGCTGCTCCTTATGGACGTAAGCGAAGCCGCGGACTTGAAGCGGGTGAAGCGGGAGATTGAAACACTTACGCAGAACAAGGAGGGACTATTTGCGGGCGTGAAAAAAGGGCTCGCCATCAAGAAGTCCTACATTGAAGAGGACGAATTCGATCATGGGAGGAGGAACCTCCTGAATTATGGCCACACACTGGGGCATGCTCTTGAAGGGGTTTCGGATTTCCGTATCCCGCATGGGATCGGTGTTGTGATCGGGATGTTGCACGAGAATCTAATCGCGCTTCGGCGCGGGCGTGTGACTCCGGAGACCGTAGGGGAGGTGAATCGGGGGATCCTTCTGCCAAATCTGCACCTCGAGGAAATGGATATTCGCGCACAGGATTTCGAAGCGGGTCCGCTCCTCGAGAAGATGAGCAGGGACAAGAAACGGACAGGAGCGGGGCTTGCTATGATATTGCCAAGAGCCCCCTTTGCTCTCGAGAGGGTGCAGGATGTTTCTCCAAAAGAGTGTACGCAGACGCTCGCAGATCTCGCAATGCAACTGTCTCTCCGGGGGTAGCAATGACGCCCCACGCGAACGCGGGACATTTTTTATAAGAGCAAGGCACCAATATGGGCAGAAAGGTCTTGTTTGTTTGATTCAGGAAAATAGTTGGGTGATGCGGACGCTCATTGGCCATATTGATACGAAAAGGTAGTTCTTTCCATAAAAATGATATACAATATAATTTTCGCTCAGTATATTCTTGGCGGAAAAGAACAAGTCTTATGGGGCGGCGTAATCAAAAATAAAGAAATATGGACAATCCAGAGAAATGCCCACTTTGTGCGAGTGTTAAGTTGCAACTGGGATTAAGTAAACACGGTACGTTTACTCTTGAAAAATGCAAAAATTGCGGAGTTCGTTTTTGGTGGCCGTTAGAGTTTGCCGGGAAGGCATTTTATGATATTGCCGAGTTTAATGCGGCGTATACAGACAAAGAGGCGCCGATTTATTGGCGCGAGCGGCAATTTTTGGAAAATCCGCCGCTGCAAAGTGGACGACTCCTTGAGATAGGATTCGGGAAGGGGCGTTTCCTGCAGGAGGCTCAGAAGCTGGGCTTCGATGTGTGGGGCGTTGATGTTTCGCAAAAAGCTTATTGCATAGCGAAACAATTTTATAAATTGGAGCATATTTTTAATGAGAATTTTTTGACATTCGCGGGAAGAGCCAATATCGGTACGTTTGACGTAGTATGCTTTTTTGAAGTATTAGAGCATCAGGCAGACCCAATAGGTTTTTTGTCTTTGGTCTCGCGCCTATTAAGGCCGGGCGGGCGTATCGCCTTTAGCGTGCCCGATCTCGAAAGGGTGGGTGGTCCGGAAAAGGACAAGGCAGAATTTCCTCCAAACCATCCGTTTCAGTATGGAGAGAAGGGGCTCGCGGCTCTTCTTTCTCGAGGGGGATTTTCTATGGAAAAAGTTGCGCGGGAGCCGTTTAGCAAAGATTATTTCTTTCAAGATGGAGGTACGCTAAGATTTGGTTTTATGTCTTTTTTGAGAGAGAAACTCTTTCTCTTTCGGGAAGCGGGATCTCCTGAATCGCGAAATATAGAAATCTTGGATCAAGAACAGAACCAAAGGAACATTCCGTGGAGAATGTTCATGTTCATTGCGCGAGTATGGAAAATTGTAGCTACATTATTTCTTTTTCCGGTTGTATTAATTATGCGCCTTAGTGGACGTACCTGGTGGGACATGTATGGGCTTGCAAAGAAGAGATCGTAGAGTTGACAGAATTCAACAAAGGATTTACAATGGGCGGAGTTCTGCTTGCTGTAAGAAGTTTCTGAATTGGTGTTTTCCCATTGGAGGTGGAGAAATGGCACAGTGGTTTCGTTTTGAAGTTCTCCGGAGGATGGAAGCTTGTGGTCTTGTCCCAACTGCCAACGCGAAGACGGTGGACGACTACCTGCGAATCGCCGAAGCGCTTATGCGGGGAGGCGTCCCGATCATCGAGATTCTTCTCCGTTCGGGGCAGATGGAGATTCCCCGCGTACACACTGACGCGATTTACGAGCTGAGGAAGCGCCACTTAGGGACGAACGACTTGCTTGTGGGCTGCGGAACGGTCCACACGGCCGAGCGTGCCCAAACGGCGATTGACGCGGGGGCACAGTTCGTCGTGAGCATCAAGGTTGTGAACACGAACGGTATCCTGGCTATCCCCGGTGCGCGGGAAGACGCACAGGTACGCACGGCACTCAAGCTTGGTTGTTGGGTAGTGAAGCTTTTCCTCCCGGTACCGACGCTCGATCCTCAGGCAAACATCGTCCCCATGCGTCAGTTCCGTGACATCTTTCCGCGCGCTGAGTTTGTGCCAACCGGAGGGATAACTCCAGAGAACGTTGGTGCTTTCATCCGCGAAGGCTACCCGTTCGTCTTGCCTTCTATCGTGAAGTCGGAGTACGTCGCCGAGAAGGCATGGGGCAAGATCACAGACTTGGCCAGAACCTTCTGTTCCAAGGTAGGGGAAGGCCGTAGCTAGTCCCCGCTACAGTACAGCACCACTCACCAGCCACGGTTGCGTCGCAACCGTGGCTTTTTTACCCGCGCTTGATTTTTTTCTGGGGCGGGTATAGGCTTTATTCTATGAATATTGCCGAGAAAAAGATGGTCGAGCTCCTTCGCGAGATGAAAGAGCTCTACAATGTAGTTGAAATAAAGACCGAATTTGAGTCCGAGGCCGCACGTTTAAATGAAGTAATGCGCCTCAAAGACGTTGTTGAGAAAGCGGGCTTAGGTCTTGTGATAAAAACGGGAGGTCCAGAGGCGATCAGAGATCTTTATGATGCATGCATCGTGGGAGTGACCGGCATTGTTGCTCCAATGGTGGAGAGCGCATATGCCCTGAAAAAATACCTTGGGGCGATAGAGAAATTCGTGCCGCACGATCTGAAGCATTACATAAAGTTTGCAGTGAACATAGAAACGATTCAGGCACATAAGAATTTTGATGAGATGCTTGCGCTAAAAGGCGCTGAGCGTCTTTCTAGAATTACTTTAGGACGGGTTGATATGGTGGGTTCGCTTGGTATGGGAAGGGACGATATCAATCGGGACGAAATTCTTGAGATTGCGAGAGCTATGTTTAAGAAGGCGAAGGCAAAGGGTTTTGAGACTACCATGGGCGGCGGTATTGCGAAAGAAGCGATTCCGTTCATTAAAAAACTCGTAGCTGAAAAATTACTTGATCGATATGAGACTCGTAAGGTCGTTTTTCAGATCCCCGCGCGGTTCGACGAGGCGCTTGTGGAGGAGGCGATTATAAAGGCAAATGCATTCGAGCTTCTCTGGCTCGAGAACAAGAGAAACTATTATGCAGGTATTACCGGGGAGGACGATGGCCGCATTGGAATGCTCGAAAAGCGGGTAGGCAATATCAGCTGATTCTTGAATGATTTCCGATGAGGCCGTCCGCGCTTACAACGAGAATATTTCTTGATGGCGGCGATCCGCGCGAGACGGAGGAGATAAAAAAACTTCTCGGGTTTTTGGATGGGCAGACAACGAATCCTACTCTTATCGCCCGCCACCCCTACGCCAAGGAGCGCCTTGCTTCCGGAAAAAAATTTAACCCGAAGGAAATTTTTGATTTCTATGAAAATACCGTTCGCGAAATTTCCTCATTACTACCCGATAGTTCGGTGTCCATCGAGGTATATGCCGACGAGAGAACGGAACCTTCGGAGATGTTTTCCCAAGCGGAGAAAATGTGGGGATGGATCCCTAATGCGCATATTAAGTTCCCGATAACAACGGGAGGGATTGTTGCGGCGCAGAGAGCGGTTCATGAGGGCATGCGAGTGAATATGACCCTCTGTTTTTCCGAGGAACAAGCCGCAGCGGTGTACGCCGCAACGCGAGGCGCCGCAAGGGGACGGGTATTTCTTTCTCCGTTCGTCGGGAGATTGGACGATCGTGGAAAAGACGGGATAAGCCTTGTCAAAAATATCGTTGAACTCTATCGGAAAGGAAACGGGCACGTCGAGATTCTTGCCGCAAGCGTACGGAATCTCGCGCATTTTCTTGGAGCCCTTCGCCTTGGGGCCGATATTATTACCACGCCCGCTTCGGTGCTCAAAGAATGGGCAGAGAGAGGGATGCCAATTCTTTCCGGGCCGTATGACTCTCATGGTCTTACCCCGCTTCCTTATCAAGATCTTGATCTCGGGAGAGAATGGGAAGAATTTGATATTGACCACGCACTTACCAAAGAAGGTATCGAACGCTTTTCCCAAGACTGGAACGCGCTTATCGCTTAGAAAAATTACCGTTGTCTCTTGCAGATTCTTCCCAATGCGATACCATAGGGGAATGCGCAAAGGAGACATCACATTCGTACTCTTTACCTTGAATGAGGAAAAGCGTATCGAGTATCCCCTTCGTTGTTTCAGCGGATACGGGGATATTATGGTGATCGACAATTGGAGTACTGACAAGACGATAGAGATCGCGAAAAAATACACTCCGCTTGTATTCCAAAGGGATAAAATTCCTTTCACGGAAAGCGAAGAGGGCGTGGACTATGTGTTCGCGCGCGCAAAGACCAATTGGTTCTACTGGGGATATGCTGATGAGCTTTTGCCGCGCCCGCTCGTCGAGAAAATGGCAGAGATATCACAACAGGACGCATATAAGGTGACGTGGGTTCGCCGAAAAAACTACAACTACGGCGGTGTGAATCTTGATAATCGCACTGCGCTCCGTTTTTTCAAGAAAGGCGCGATTGATTTTAGCGGGAATCAGATCGGCCGTTTCGGAAAAATCGTGGTTCCGCCAGAGCAGATTTTTACGTTTCCCAAAGCCGACGCTTACTCGATACACCATTTCAGTACCTATGACATAGTGAAATTTGAACAGGGACACAGCCGTTATTCGACCGAGGAGGCAAGAGCATATATCCGCCTTGGACGGCATTTCTCTGGCCTGCGGCTTATCGGAAGGCCGGTCTATTTTTTCTTGCGGTTCATGATCGTGGGCGGTGCCTGGCGTTGGGGCTGGCGCGGTCTTATTATCACTGCCCAGTATTGCTTTTATTTTTTTAATATTGAAGCAAAAATGTGGGAACTGGAACACGGGGTAACGCTTGAATCAATGGAGCGGGACTACGATAAAATGAAGGAAAATCTATTGGAGAAATACGGAAATCGCAACGAGTAAGGGATATTTGCTCGTTACTTTTGGCCATGAAGATCCTTTATCATATTCCGTATCCCGGGGGGATCGGCGATGACCGCACGATTTATGACGGGTATGTTTATGCATTTACCGATCTCGGCCACGTCATTGCCCCGTTTACCGAGAGAGATTCTTTGCCGGAAATATTTCGGGATGTAAAACCGGATTTTTTCATCACTTCCCTTAATATGATCCAACCTCATAAAAACGCAGAGACGCTCAGGGGATATCGCCGTTCAGGGGGCGTGGTGCTTATGAAGGCCGGCATATTTGCAGAGACGGAGAAAGAATTATTCCGCCTCATTCGCGAAGATTATCTTGCGGATATTTATGCTGCCGAGCTTGAGGTCCCCGATTTTCAGAGGTTTACCGGAAAGGAATTGCGCATGCTCGCACTTGCGGCATCCAGAAAATATCATTTCCCCGCCGCGCCCACAAAAAAATATGCGTGCGATATCGTGTATGTCGGCGCAAATCTTCCGAAAAAACGAGACCTTTTCCGCCGCCGGCTTTTTCCGCTTATGAAAAAATACGACGTTAAGGTATTCGGATCGGATTGGGGAATTTTGGATCGTGCCGTGCTTCATCCGTTGGCAAAGCTTGAGCGGATAACCCTTGGAACCGGTGCAGTTTCCAATTTCCGCATTCGCCGTCAGGTTCCCTACGAAGAAGAAAATCAGGCATATGCTTCCGCAAAGATCTCCCTTAATTTCCACGAACAGATGGGAGACGGAAAGACATTTCTTCTTAACGGCAGAACATTCAAAATTCCCGCATCCGGCGGATTTGAAATTTGCGATCACGTTCCGCTTCTCCGCAAATATTTTGCGGAAGACGAAGTCGTAATGGCAAAGGACGACAATGATTTTTTCAGGAAAATAGATTATTATATTGCCCATGAGGCAGAACGCGAAAAGATCAGGAGAAAAGGCACCGAAAGAGCATTGCGCGATCATACATATCATAATCGCGCCCGGCTGCTCCTTGGGTGGTATGAAGAGATTATCCGCGCGCGATCGCTGGCCTCTTGATCTTTTCGCATGAATTCAAAACCCATCCGCGAGCACCCTTTGGTTACGGTGATAACCGCAACGCGTGATCGAAAAGAATCGTTGCGCCGCCTTCTGGAGAGCATACGCGCGCAGACCTATCCGAATATCGAGCATGTGGTAGTGGACGGCCTTTCCTCCGACGGCACTCAAGCGCTTTTGAAAAAGTATGAGTCCAGGCCCCAATATCGCTTACATTGGATCTCCGAGAAAGATCGGCATCAGGTAGAGGCCCTAAATAAAGGACTTCGCATGGCAAAGGGAGAATTTGTGACAATTACGCACGACGATGACTATTGGCTGCCCGATGGCATCGAGGAACTTATGCGCGCATATCTGGGCGATCCTTCTCTTGATATCGTGTTTGGGGATAATTGGGGCGAATATTCGGATGGAAGCCGAGTGTCAAGGAAGTATCGCGCGTACTCTCTTTATGAGATGGTGAATAAGGGGTATGAGATACCCCAGCAGGGAAGTATTTTCCGAAGGGAGTGGCTTCCGCGCGTAGGTTACCTTAACGAAGCATTACAATATATTCCGGAGTATGAATTTTTTTTAAGAGTTATTGACGCCGGCGGTACATATCGACACGTTTCTGTTATGGCCGGAGTCGAGGGCATACACGACAAGAGGAAATCCCATATCGGATCACGTGTTTCCTGGGAAGAAACCCGGCGAGTGAACCGGGCGCATGGAGGAGCGCTGATCTCGATATTCACCATCCTTTATTTGAAAAATCGATACCTTGAAGAACCTTCATCTTGGATCAAAAAAACATTTCCCTCTTTTTTCAATTTTTTAAAGAAGGCGCTTCATTCTCCCGAGTATTAACGGCGATGAAGATATTCCATATAGGGAACGAATTTGATACGGTGGGAGGGGTGCGATGCGTGAACTATTTACACCACCACTTCTATCTTTCTCTCCGCGACCTTGGCCATACGGTGATCTATTATCCCGCAGAAAAGATAAGGAGGCCGTTCTCGGAAGAATTGCGAGGGGACATTATTAGAATTCTCAAGGAAGAAAAACCCGACGTACTTTTTTTATTTGTAGGTCCGGATTTTGAAAAAGATTTTGCGCGTAAAATTACCGATGGTTTCCCCGTGGTAACCATCGGTGTTTTCGTCGATGATGATGGGGGTTATTATGATGCATGGCAGTATTGGAAAGATTGTTTCGATTGGAACGTTACGTTTTATCCCCCCGCAGTACGTTGGCGCGCTGCGCGCAAGGAGAATGTTATCGGGATCAATTGGGCGTGCAGGCCCGGCGGTCTTTATCGCCCGTTGCCTCTCAAGAAAGACAAAGACATTGATGTCAGTTTTATCGGTGGCGCCGGTCCTCAGCGGAGGGAATTTATCGAGAAATTGGAGAAAAAAATAGGAATGAAAGTGCGCTGTTTCGGTAAGGGGTGGAGCGGGGGAGTCGTAACATCGGAAGAGATGGTGGCCATTTTTAATAGAAGCAAGATAAATCTTAATATTTCAGGGCAACCCATGAATCCATTTCTCCGTCCTCGCTCGCTCGCCCGGCTTTTTTTTAGCCGCAATCAGGAAACGCTTAAATTTGTTTTTAATCCGTTTGGCTTGCCGGACAATATACGGACGTTTCTTAATTTTCTCAACCCAATGTCGCGCGCCCGTCCCTACGAAGTCCTTGCGAGCGGTTCTTTTATCCTTTCGCATCTCGCCAATGAATTTGGAGTTCCATTGCGCGACGGAGAGGAAATCGTGATCTATAAGGATCTCAATGACCTTGCACGCAAAACACGCTTTTATCTATCGCGCGACGAAGAAGCAGCACGTATCGCCCGTCGTGGCCACGAACGGGTGGTTCGGGAGCATACTTTTCAGAACAGAATTCGGTTTATTCTCGACACTATCTTTTCGGATACCACGATCCCGAAAAAAAGAAAAAACGGCCAGGAAGGACGGAGCGTTGTTCAGCGCTGTCAATAAGCCCAGGGTCGCACGCGATAAAATATATAACCCCATATGATAAGAGCATTTCTTAAAAACAACGATTATGCGTTTGGATTGTTCGGAATTGGACTTGCGGCGCTCCTTTTTTTTCTGCCCGTCGTTCTCGGATTCCAGTCTTTGCTTGAAGCCTATCCCGTTCTTTATAACAGCCACAATTTTGTATCTCCGCAGATCAAAACCCCATGGGTGATCGATGGCGCGACCTTGGTACGCTCTACTGTCCCCACGACGCTTTTGGCGGTTGAGCTTATAAAGGCGGGCCATCTGCCATTTTGGTCACCCTACGACGGAGCCGGAGAGCCGCTTCTTCTTGGGGGTGGCCTCTATAATCCGCTCCGCCTTTTGTATTTCCTTGTTTTTTCGTCCGCGCGCGCGTTCGACTGGTCCATTATTTTTCGTACGATCCTTGCGGGATTCGGAATGTTTCTCTATCTCCACGCGTTGGGGCTTAAGCGGCGTGCGGCGCTTTTTGGCGGCATTGCCTATATGTTTTCCGGCTATTTTTTCACGTATCTCACATATTGGTTTCTGGATATCGAAGCGATCACGCCGTTCATTCTCTTTGCGATGGAGCGGTATTTCAGAGAGGGAACACGCGGAGTGCGCTATCTTTTTTTGATAGGGATCCTTGCAGGACTTCTCACGGTAACCGGTCAGCCTCAGTCGGTCATCTTAAACGGCATGCTTTTCGGCGGCTATTTTCTGTGGCGCGTGTTCTCCGACCCGGAACTTCGCGTGCGTTTCCAGGGTCACCTGCTCCGCATTCTTCTTTGCGTTGCGATCGCGGGGCTTATCGCGCTCCCGTACGCGATAGACCTTCTTACGCTCCTTTCTCAAGGGCTCACGATTTACGATTACGGCCCGTTCGTTGCCTTAAAACACGGGCTTGAGCATGCCTCGCCCATTTACCTTCTCCATCTTTTTGTTTCGCCTTCCACCGTGCTTGAGGTCGCGATCGGAGGCCATCTTTTCAACCATTCCTCTAATATCGTCCCATACCTTGCATTAACCGCGCTTTTTCTTATTTTCCTCGGTTTTTTTATAAAGAAAAAACCGAAATGGGTTTTGTTTTACTACTTTTTTGGCGCATTCGCGCTTCTTAAAATATTCGGTATTCCTCCAGTACAATGGCTTGGATCTTTGCCGATATTGAATAATATCGGCTGGCACAAGCTGTATGGGCCACTTGCGCTTGCGGCCGCGGCGATCGCGGCGTACGTCTATGACGCGCTTCCTGCGGCCTCATTCAATAGAAAGAAGTTCTTGATCGGCTGTGCGGCTATTCCGCTTCTTTTCATCCTCGTATTTCTTTTCGCACCTCCGCAATTTCTTACGAGTTACATTCCCAATCTCGATTTTCTGAACCGTCGGCCGGAAACCATTGCTGCAGCGGTGCGCGCGATCGCGACCCTCCCTCTTGTGTTTCAAAGGGCAGTGCTCTTATTTATTTCCGATGGAAGGTATTTCGCCATATTCCTTTTCGCGCGCGCATTCCTTTTCGCGCTGGTTGCGATCGGACTCATTCTGTGGGCGGCGGGGAAGTCGTGGGCGCACAAGGCGCATGTGCTTCTTTTCGGATTTTTAATTTTTGAACTTTTTATCTATATGCCCAAGGTACGCGATGGATTCAGGTATTTTGATCCGTATACGGAGCCGCCGTTCGTGGGATTTTTAAAAGAGAAAGCGCCGGGAAGCGAGGTTGGTGTGATAAGCACGGACTATACGTTCCCGGTGAGTTTAGGAGACCTTTGGGGCATTCGGAAATTCCAGACGACCTCGGCGATATTCCCAAAACGATTCTGGCAGTTCGTGCCGGATACGATTCGCGCGAACGACCACGACTATTTCAAATTGAAATCCGAGGATGTAGCAAAAACGCCACAGAAATTTTTTGATGCGGCGAACCTGAAATATCTCGTAACAGAAGCAACATCGTCGTTTGCGAATGCAAATTTTTCCATTGTATACAATAAAGATTTGAAGATCTACGAGAATAAAACGGCGCTCCCGCGGGCATACCTTGTCTTCAAAAAAGAAGAAGCGGGTTCTCCCGAAGAGGCGCGTGGAAAATTCTACTCGGCATCGTTTAACCCCGCGCGAGCCGTTATTTTGGAGGATAAAGGAGCCGTTTCGCTTTCTGGCACCGCTTCTCCGCGCTATGCGCCGGCCGAGATCGTATCGTATGGCGCGGATCGCGTCGTTATCCATACGTCCTCCACGCGAGATGCCGTGCTTGTCCTTACGGACGCATATTATTCTTCGTGGCATGCGTTTTTGGATGGGGAGCGGGTTCCGGTATATCCCGCGAATGTCCTATTCCGCGGCGTCTATATCCCCGAAGGGGTACACGAGATCCGGTTCGAATATCGAAATCCGTTATTCCCGCAAAGCATATTCTTTTCGTATGGCGCGATCATTCTTTCCCTGGTCCTATTCTTCAAGTACGATAGAATAGCGGATATCGTGAAACGCAGACGCCATGCCCAATAATCCCTATCTTTCGATCGTCGTTGCGGGCCGTAACGACAATTATGGTGAAGATTTTTTGCCGCGGTTCCAGATCTTCATAAATAACCAATTTTATCTTTGGGAAAAATATCGCATTCGCGCGGAACTTATTATCGTAGAATGGAACCCGCCTTCCGGAGGGTTGGGCCTCAAAAATGCGCTTCGGTGGCCCAGGGCGCTCTCCTCCGGCTCCGTGCGCATCATCGAAGTTCCCGCGCGGATCCACGAGGCGCTCCCGCATCCGCCGAAACAGGTATTTTTTGAATACTATGCAAAAAATGTCGGCGCGCGGCGCGCGAAAGGCCAATATGTGCTTGCAACAAATACCGATCTTCTTTTTAGCGAAGCCCTGGGCGCATATTTTGGAAAGGAAGTTTTAAAGGAAAATTCATTTTATCGCGTCGATCGGCACGACGTTTCGCGAGGTGCACTGGTGTCTTCCATGGATCCAGAAACACAACTGACATTGAGCGCGAAGAATACGTTTTCCGTTCAGAATAAGTACGGCGCCGCATTCCTTCTCAATGAACATTGGTGGGGAGGAAGAAATCTATGGCGTATGGCTACCTATGCAAAAAACATTATAAAATTTTTCCCGTATCCGCCGCCATATATGAATGCGGCGGGAGATTTTTTCCTTATGCCAAAACGTGCATGGAGCCAATTGCGCGGATATCCCGAGATCGGGCCGCACTACGCTTATCCGGATGCCCTGTGTTTTTCGCCCCTTGCGGCGGGAATGAAACAAGTAGCGCTTAAATACCCGATATGCATTTACCACCAGGACCACGAACGCGGCGGTGCCGAAACCGGCCGGCCGAAGTCGGATTTCTTGGCGAATCGTGGACTCTATCTTACAATGCTTAAAACCCATGCCCCCTGGGTTCCGGGCGCGCCAGGATGGGGGCTTGCGGATGAGGCGTTTAAAGAAGAAATAATTTTGTAATATGCAAGACGTGCGCGAAATACAGGAAATAGTGGAAAAAATGGACGGATGGCTCTCGTTCGCCGAGGGCTCGTTCCTTTATAACGCTGCGCGGAATGCTTCGGGGCGCGGCGCAGTGGTTGAGATCGGGTCGGGAAAGGGCGGCCGGGTGTATGCGATCGATCCGCATACGGGTGCGCCGGAGCACCATGAGATCTTCAAAACAAAAAATATTTGGACATTTGATGAGTTCAAGAAGAATATCAAAGCCGCTGGCGTGGAACCCTTCGTTTCCCCGATCGTGGACCGTTCCGAAAACGTTGCAAGAGATTGGAAAAATCCCGTGGCGTTTCTCTGGATCGACGGGGCGCACGCCTACGAGGCGGCAATACTGGATTTTGAATCCTGGTTTCCTCATCTTAAAGAAGGGGGTGTTATTGCATACCACGATTCCACGTTCCAAGATGTGCGGCGCGTGATGAAGGAGAAAGTATTTTTCTCGCGAAATTTCAAGAACGTAGGCGTCGTGGATTCGGTTACCCATGCAACCAAGGTTTCTCCGGAGAGCCAGACATTCTTGGATCGCGCGCGGAATATGTATGTATATCTTCTCTCCGGGCTTTATGGGCTTCGGAATATTCCGATCCCCTCATTTATCCGAACGCCCGCCAAAGCCGCATTTAAAAAATTTGTGAGTGCGTTGCAGTGAGCGAATCTTCTTCTCCGCAATGCCCCCTGTGCCGCGCCAGTGCGCACTTCTACGCGCGGAGCAATGACCGTTTTTATCCCGAACTCCCCGGAACATTCAACCTTTTCCGATGCGCTTTCTGCGAAGCGATCTTTATTTTTCCGATCCCTTCGCGCGAGGAGCTTGCCGCACATTACCCCGTGGGATACGGTCCGCACGAGGAATCCTCTGCGGCCTATGCGCCAAAGAGGGGGTTGCGCGCATGGATGGAGCGTGGCGCTCTTGCGCGCTGGCTCGGATATAGCACATCTTCTTTTGTTCAGGCGCTCGCGTACCCTTATTTTCTCCGTATCGCCTATTACCCTCGTTTTAAAGAGAACGGCCGTATTCTTGACGTAGGATGCGGAAGCGGCCGATTTTTGCTTGCTATGCGCCATTTTGGCTGGCGGGAGACTGTGGGAACCGATACATCACCCGAGGCGGTAGGGCGGGCGAAAAAGCATAGCCTTGACGTGCGCCTTGGGGCGCTTGAGGAGCTGGATCTTCCGTCGCACTCTTTCGACGCCATCACGCTCCATCACGTATTCGAGCATTTTGCGGACCCGGAAGCGAAGCTTGCGGAGTTAAGGAGGATATTGAAACCGAACGGCGAACTTATCGTCACCGTTCCCAATACGCAAAGTTTCTCGGCGCGGATATTCGGGAAAAATTGGTTCGGGCTTGAAATTCCGCGCCATCTCATTAATTACAATCGGAAAAATCTTTCTTCGCTCGTAGAAAAAGCTGGATTTAAGATCGTTTCAATGCGGACACCGAAACTTTTTGCCACATTCTTGGGGAGCTTGGGGTATGCCACGCAGAATCCTCCCGCATTTTCTCCCCGTACCCTTTTATTTGTCCATCGTGGGATCACAACCCTGGAAATTATATTAGACCCCGCTTTTTCCTTTTTGGGGTTGGGAGACGAGATTATCCTTCGGACACGGCCGCGCTAGAAATTATTTATCTCTTGTGGCGGCTGCATATTGTTGGAGCGGAAGATATTTTTGAAGTCCGCAATAATATTTGGCTTTAAGATAAAGAGTACGATAAAATAAACAACTGCGCCGAAGGGAATGGAGAATAATATCGATTGTGCGCCACCGCGTACCAAAAGAAGCGCCACGCCCATGATCGTTGCGGCGAGCGCGGGTTTCCACAGGTCGCTTTCAAAGATGCGCAGTTTGTAGCGGGTTTTGACAAAGTGCACGTGCGAGAAGAAAATAACGCTTTGGCTTACGAGGCTTGCCAATGCTGCGCCGATCATTCCATAGTACGGGACAAGCGCAATACAGAGCGTAATATTGATAAGCCAGGCAGTTATGACGTAAAGAAGCGATTGTGCCTGATGATTATGCACAAAGATGAGCTGCATAAGAAAGAAACTGATCGCCGTTTGGATAAGATTAAGAAGAAGAAATCCAAGAACGAACGCCGCAGGGTCATATTGCGCGCCGTAAAGCTTTTGGATCAAGGGATGAGCGATGATGATCCCGCCTGCGGCGACGGGCAGGGTGATTGCGAACAGCGCCTCATTGATGCGCGAGAAAAGTTTTTTATGCGCGTCCGGGTTTTGCATGGTGGCAACAAGCGAGGGGAATGTGGCGCCGATTATGATTCCGCCGATTGGGCCCAAAAACTGGGGGATTTTTGCGGCAGCATTATAGAATGCAACCGTATCCAGCCCTTTTATCCAGCCTAAAATCAGACTGTCGGTTGTGTTCATAAGTCCCCAGGCAATGCCCCCTAGCGCAAGCGGCCAGCCGGCAAGAAGTATTTTTTTGATGAGCGCCGAATTCGCGGCGGAGAAAATGCCGGGAAGGGATGGTTGCACGGTAAAGAGCACATAGCATAACGAAATAAGAGCGCCAAACGCATAGCTCCATGCAAGTGTCGACGCAGAGGGGAAGGAAAAAATCATAAAAAGTCCAACTGCGACCGTTGCCGCCGTCTCGAGGGTATTGGAGATCGCCATTTTATCCATCCGATTACGCGCCGTGTGAATAACAAGGAAGAAACCCTTGAGTGCGTCAAACCCCGTCATAACGATCAAAATCAGCGCGAGCCCCATGACTTTGGGATCGCTTGCAAGTGCGGCGACAATTGTAATGACGATCGCAAGCGCAAGAAGGCAGAGTTTTATCGCAAAACTTGAAGAGAGATATTCCTTATCGTCTTTTTCCGCAAGGCGCCGCTGGAGAACGCTGGAAACGCCGAGATCCGCAACGACGAACACAAGTGAGACGAGGTTTAGCGCGAAACTGAATGCGCCATACTCGGAGATCGGAAGAATGCGCGTGGCATAGACGATGAGTACGGCCTTGAGGAGCCGATTTGCCACGTCGCCCGCGGTAAGCCAGAATGCGTTCCGCATGATTTTGTGACCCATGCGAGACTCTTTTTTCTGCGAGGCAAAGATGAAATTTATAATTCTCATAGAATGCTTATTTTTCCATATACGCCACGGAGGCCGTCAACGCATCCACGAGCTATTACCGCGGTTTTTTCATATTTTTTATCTTCAAATAATATGATCTTAATGAAACTTAAAAAATTTGACCAGATATTTGCGCATATCCACCCCGGGACTTTTGTGAAATATTTTTTGTAGAGATAGATGCTATTTCTATATGTATAGTAATAGCGAGTTGGAGAGTAATGAGGCACGACGAATTGTTTTCCGAGAAACGAATGGAGGGACGGTCTGCCGAGTCGTTGATGAAGAAATGCGGTTGGCACGAGGAGGGTATGGATATTGTGCGAAAGCGCGCGGAAACAAAATTCGTGATCGACACAGCCGACAATAAATCCTTCTTTGTAATAGCCTATTTTTTCGTATACACGGGTATGTACGAGTTGGCCAGAGGTAATTGCGGTAGGAATTATTGTGGGAGTTGTTAGCGAATATACTTTGCCCTTTGTATTCGTATAATTGGGAGCGAGAATGCCTACTTTTTTTTGAAGAAGTTCCGGCAATGCATTATAAGACGAAAGCATGTTTGCCACCATGTCGGGGGCAATCTCGCTATCGTCGTCAAGTGTTAATACCCATGTATAGTCGTGGTCCTGCGCATAACGAACGCCGCGGTTTAATGCGGCAGCAATGCCCATATTTTCTGCATTCCTCAGAAGGATTGCGTTTGGGAATTGTTTTACGAGTTTTGCCGTTGCTTGATACAGATTTTCCTGTGAGCCGTTGTCGATAAGCACTACGGATGGAACTTGAGGGGCAACAGATATAAGGCTTGGTACTTCTTGCCCGCTATTTAGAGTAACAATTACTGCGCATACATCTTTATTCAAATTTCGAGCCATTTTTTGTTTTCTGGCGATAATATCCATTGTATCGTTTTTTCGAGGCTTTTCTCAAAATTAAGAGGGATCTTCCAGCCGAGATCTTTCATTTTTGTTCCATCGAGCGCATAGCGCAAGTCGTGCCCCGGGCGGCTTGAGTGGAAATCTACCATCTCAAACCTCAGAGGCTTTCCGATAACTTTCGAGATGAATTGTGCCAGAGCAAGATTATCTACTTCTTTCTCTCCTACTATGTTGAATTTGTCTCTATGGCTGATATCGGGATGATTAAGAAGAAAGAGGGCCGCGGAAGCGACGTTGCGTGCGTGTATATAGAATCTGCTTCCGGCGTGCGTTTTCGTTGCGTCGGCGTGTATAGTCACCATTTCTCCGCGGAGGACTTTTTGCACTACCATCGGGATGAATTTTTCCGGATGCTGACGTTCTCCGAATACGTTCATTGTGTGCGTAATGATAATCGGAAGTTTATAGGTGTTGGCGTATGCGAGGCAAAGTTCTTCGCCGCCTGCTTTTGTTGCTGAATAGGGATTTGTAGAATTATACCGATCCCATTCTTTATAAAATACGCCCTTTGGCGCCGGTCCGAATATTTCGTCCGTAGAAAAATAGACGAAAGAAGCAAGATTTTTTTGTTGTTTTGCAAATTCGAGAAGATGCATTGTTCCCACGACGTTGCTCATTACAAATGGCTCCGGATTTTCAATGCTTTTATCCACGTGAGTTTCTGCGCCCATATGCACAATATAATTTACGTCGCCGATTTCTTTTTGCACCCCTACGGATATCGGATGAGTAAAGTCCGCAGTGAATATAAGAACTCGAGAATCATCGAATGCTTTAATATCGCGGATCCGATCTAGCCCATTTGAAGCATAATTGAGGCGGTCAAGGACAATAATTTGCCAGTCGGTATTTTTAAGGAGGTGTTCAATGAAATGATGCCCGATGAATCCAGCCCCCCCGGTGACCAGTATTTTTTTTGTGTTGGACATTGTTTTATGGCTTTATAAAGCTCTTTTTAGTAGTGTAATCATAGCCGTTTTTTACGGGAAACGCAACCATAAAAGGAAGTGGTATATAAAAAAGTTAAAGGATAGTAAATAACTGCTGGTCAAAGATTGTAGCCGTGCATTGACAGATAGAAAAATAAGCTGTATTCTTAAGGAAGCAGTTTGAAGCATTTTCTCGTCGACTAAGGAGGCCATCAGCCCATGATCAATGATCAGAAAAGAAAGATAAGTCTTGCCAAGGTAACGGTTGGTTTGTCCCTTGTGACTACCACCATTGGCCTTGGCGAGCAGGCATTGAGGATTTGGAAACTGAGAAGTGCGGTGGAGATCTCGATCTTCTTCTTCGCTCTTCTCGCGACCCAGTGCTTTTTCTGGGTGCTCTATGGGCTTCAGAAGAAGGACCGCAACATCATCGTGGCAAACGTTTTCGGAGCTTTACTGGCTCTCGTCATCGTGTTTGAATGGCTTTGGTTCCGATAGAAGCGCGTGACGAATCTGGTGCCGGGTTTGGGGATAAAGCAGGAGGCCAAAAAAGGGGCGGCACCGCGTGTCGCCCCTATTTTTTTGTATTTTTGGCGCTTTTTAGGCATTATGTTTATAAGAGGTAAGGACGCGATTAAAATATTTTACAATGCGGATAAGGGATACTTCGTGGAGTAAAAAAGAAATTAAAGAAGCAGTAAGGGTGCTTGAAAAGATCGCTTATTGCCAGGTCGAGAAGAAGCCCCTTCCCGGGGAGGTATTTGAGGCACACGTGAGGAGCAAGGAAAATATCACCACGATGCTCTGTCTTTTTAACCGCGAGAAAAAGGTTTACCTTATCTGCCGGCCCACTAAAAAAGAAAATCCAACTGAGCCGTATCCGAACTATTGGCACATACCGGGAGTAACGCATATGAAAAGAGAGCGATTTCGGGATACACTTCGGCGCTTAAAGCGCTCCGAAGGGCTTCCTTTTGCGCGAGCCTTTTCTGTCGGCTTTTTTGAGGAGCGGTACAGCAGGAGGGGTATGTATCTTGCACAGCTTTTTATAGCAAAGAAAAAAGGAAGGGCAAAAAATCCCCGAGGGAAATTCTTTTCTTTTCGAGAGATTCCTTGGGGAAAAATGATCCGCGAAGAGCATACTATTCTCCGGCGCGCTTTTGAGGCATCGCGCGCACTTTTTACTCATGGCACTTAAAATTCTTTATTGCGGGCTCCAGCACGAAAACTATAACCCGAAGCGCGGGTTGAGCTTCGAATACAATAATTTCTACCTTCCCATGAAGCGCCTCGAAGGGGTTGATGTTATAGAACATCCATTTGACCGAATTCTTGAAGTCGGCAAAAAAAAGTTCAACGAGGAACTTCTTGCGGTTGTCTTAAAAGAAAAGCCGGATCTTCTTTTTGCATTTATGTATACCGATGAATTCGATAGGGATATTCTTCTGAAGATCAGGAACGAGACGGACACAAAGACAATTGCCTGGTTCGCGGACGACTATTGGCGATTTTTTAATTACTCGCGGCATTGGGCGCATTATTTTGGGTGGGCTGTGACTACATATTCCCGGGCGATGCCATGGTATAGGGACGAAGGAATAGAAAATATCATTCTTTCGCAGTGGGGGGTGGATACGGAAATTTATAAGCCCATTGATATCCCGAAAGATATAGAGGTAAGTTTCGTTGGCCAATATAAGCCCGGACGCGAGAAGCTTCTTCGCTTCCTTGGACATCAGGGGATCAAAGTGGAGGCGTTCGGATACGGCTGGCCCGCCCGACTGAACGGCTCCAGTCGTTCGGGCGGGCCAAACGGCAAAGTGTCCCAGGAAGGGATGCTCAAGATCTTCTCGCGGAGCAGGATCAACTTGAATTTAACCGCGCGGCCGGGCCTTTTTTCTCCTCGCGTTCTCGCGCGTATTTTTATGAGGAAATCAATAAATAAGCTCGTACCCGATCTTCATATTCTTGATAATTTTCGCGCATATCTCCACTTCCCGACGCCCCATACGCACGCCCGTCCCTTTGAGCTTTCCGGATGCCGCGCATTTGTGATTTCCGGCTATTCCGAGGATATCGGAAAGTCGTATCGGGAGAACGAGGAAATGGTTTTTTACCGCTCCTCGGAAGAGCTTCTCGAGAGAACGGAATACTATCTGAAACACGACGAGGAACGCGAACGAATTGCGGCGCGGGGGTATGAACGGACGCTCCGGGAGCATACCTATGAACGGCGTTTCCGTGATATATTCCAAAAAATCTGCCTATGAAAACAGAACCTCTTGTTTCTGTAATTGTTCCCGCTTATAACGCCGAGAAGTTTATTGGAGAGGCTATTCAGTCGGCGCTCGCCCAGACATACAAAAATCTGGAAGTTATTGTGGGGGATGACGGCTCCACGGATCGGACAGCGGAGATCGTAAAAGCGCTCACTCGGAAAGACGCGCGCGTGCGTTATGCGTGCCAAAAAAATCAGGGGCAATCGGCCGCGCGGAACTTGGCGATCCGCGAGGCGAAAGGCAGATACATCGCGTTCCTCGATGCCGATGACCTGTTTTTGCCGGAGAAGCTCGATGCGCAGGTGGGCTTTCTTGAGGCGCATCCCGATTGCGGAGTTTCGTATTCAAAGATATACCATTTTTTCGACGACCGGAAAAACGAGCTTTATTATTTTGTTGTCGATCATCCCTCGGGGAATCTTTTCGGAGAATTACTCCGCAAAAACTTTATCAATCCCCTTGCGGTTCTCTTGCGCAAAGAACTTCTCGACCGCTATGGCGCGTTTGAGCCGTCATTTCGAAGGGTAGACGAGCAGTATTTGTGGCTGAAGCTTTCCCATAACAACGTTCGATTTTGTTATCTTGATAAGCCGTTCGGGCTCTATCGCATCCACCGCAAGAGCTTAAGCAATGAAGCGGCTTATTTCAAAGAAACAGAGGAGCGCTTTCTTGCGCTTTTGGGAAAGGTTCGGTCATGGATGACCGCGGAAGAACAAAATAAATATAATTTTGAAGGTCTTGTGCAGCGCGCAAAACGGCGATTGTTTGTGGGGAAACTTATGGCCGGAAAAAACATTTTTGCGCGTGCACTTCTTACCTTGTATACTTGGAAGCGCGAGCGGCGATTGAAAAAAGTACTACCATGAAGCGAGTTCTCATAACGGGAGGAGCGGGTTTTATTGGGTCCCACACCGCGGACGCGCTTTTGAAGCTTGGGTATAAAGTGCGGATATTGGATAATCTCGAGCCGCCGGTTCACAACGGCAGGTGGCCGAAATATGTTCTGGGGAAGGGATTTGAGCTTATGCGCGGCGATGTGCGCGAAAAGCGTGTCTGGGAGCGTGCGCTTAAGGGGGTTTCGGCCGTTTATCACCTCGCCGCATATCAGGACCAGCGGCCCGATTTCAGCAAATTTTTTGAGACGAATACCGTTTCTACCGCACTTCTCTACGAAGTTGCGGTTCTAAAACGCTTGCCTATAAAAAAAGTTATTCTTGCGAGCTCGCAGTTCGTTTATGGAGACGGCGAGTATCGTTGCCGCCATAACGGAAAATCATTTTATCCCGAACTC
>Ga0075660_102_pt1 | contig 65513 bp, 56 predicted proteins | sample RifGroA1_FD_68405 | JGI IMG/M metagenome (GOLD analysis project Ga0075660, IMG submission 68405) | Microgenomates bacterium GW2011_GWA1_48_10 | reverse complement strand
TTTCCGTCATTTTCGCTTGACCCCCAATCACTATGAGATTTGGTGTAAACAGAGATGTAATTATTAGCACTGTCCGAATCCGAGAAATTTTCGTAGTGGGCAACGTATTTATTAGTTTCATAATCCGTAGTTCTGGAAGTTGGAATATCGTCAAGGGAAAAATCACCGGAATCGCCGTTATCAATCTCAACAGAATATTTTGATAATCCAGCAGTGGCGTCACTGGTTGCCTTCCACTTAAAACTTGGCCGCTCGGAATTGGTGTAGGAATTATCACCCGGAGAATCTAAATCAAAAGAGGCCGGAGCTGTAGCATCAACAGTAAAACTATCCGAAGCATTACTGGAATTATTGGAAGCATTATCTACTGCTCGAACATAAATCGTGTGGCTCCCATCAGAAAGAGCCGTCGTTGTGCAGCTAAAAGTCTCCGTTGTTGAATTAAACGAGCCGTCACTGGCCGTACAACTTGACCAAGTGCCGGAGGTACTATCAACTTGGAACTGGACATTAGAAATTGCCCCTCCGGTATCTGTGGTCGAGCCGGAAATAGTTGGTGTTGTATCTGTTCCTGGGTCAGGAGAGATGGCGGTCAAAGAAACAGTTGGTAATCCGATATCGACAGTAAAAGTATCAGTGCCATAATTAGCAAGAGCAGTCGTGTTGCTTGCCGAGTCAGTAGCCCGAATGTAAATTGTATGCGAGCCGTCAGCAAGTGTGCCGGTGGTGCAGTTAAACGCCTCCGTTGTTTCGTCAATTGCTCCATCATCTGCGCTACAGGTTGTCCAACTGCCGGAAGTGGAATCAACTTGATACTGGATTGCAGTTAAAGCGGTGGTTGCGTCAGTGGCAGTGCCAGCAATAGATGGAGTATTGTCATTATTTGGGTCAGGAGTTAAGGCGGTCACAGAAATTGTTGGTGCGGTTACATCAATGGTAAATGTATCGGTTGAAGCGTTGACATCGCTGGTTGTATTCCCGTTGGAATCGGTAGCGCGAACATACATGGTATGGCTTCCGTCAGACAATGCGGAAGGAGTACAGATAAAAGTTTCAGTGGCTTCCTCAAAACTCCCGTCATCGGCACTACAAGCAGTCCACGAGCCGGATGTTGCATCCATTTGAAATTGGACATTACTTACGGTTCCTGCCGCATCAGTTGCCGTTCCGGTAAGTGACGGAGTATTGTCACTATTTGGATCAGGTGAAAGAGCGGTTAAAGAAATTGATGGCGCATCCGCGTCATACGTTGAAAACGCAATCGAAACATCCTGAAAAGTGGGAGTAGAAACCGAATCGGTATTTGCAAGTGAGAGTTGATATTGGATATACCGATGAGAATCGGTAACGCAGTTGTTTGAAGAAATATCGGAAGCAGAGGTAATGGCATCACAAGAAGAAAAAGCCGTGGCTCCGGTCATGGAAGAAGAATTACTCGTTCTGGCTTTAACAGAAACAGAAGTGTTGGCAGGAGTGGTGGCATTGTAGGTCAGCGTTCCCCATGCCGCCCCAGCAGCAAATTCTGTGTCAAAAATTGATGAGGTTAAAGTCCCAGGTGTTGAAGAATAAATTTGTTCCTCACTCCCCACATCATAAAATGTAGCAGGAGAGGATTGGTTGTTGTATTCGGTTGAAATCCATTCAGCTGAACGGGCGGTGGAGGAGATGCGCACGTCGTCAATTATGCCGTTAAAATACTCACCGACAGTACTACTGCCGCCTATTTTCAAACCACTTGGTGAAACACCGATAGTTTTACTATAATCACCCGTTGCAACCAAACTGCCATTGATATAGAGTTTTACCTCATCTGTCCCGCCAGCATCTTTGTTGTAGGTTGCCAAAAGATGGTACCAACCAGCGGACGAAATGGCGTTATCCAGATCTGGCTGAGTATAAGTACCATCACCGTTTGTAATTGTGACAAATATTTTATTGGTTCCTAGCCCCGGCCTATCTTCAAAAGCCATCAAATAACCGCCTGTTGGAGTTACAACTCGGGTTGTCGTGATCAAATGCACGATTGCGCCGTTATTGCCTGCGGCTGTTGGATTGATGTAGAACCATCCCCCAAAACTAATTATATCAGTAGGGTTTATACTGCTATCTGTTCCCATATCCACATAATCATTACTCCCATCAAAATCCAAAGCATTTCCTACTTGCCCTCCCACGCTGTCCTCCGAGAGCATCGTGCCAGCTGATGTACCGTCATTGTCGTTAGAGGTGGAATCCAACATCTGCGGAGCTGAACCAGAAGGGTCTTCTTTCAAATGTTGAACAAGTTTGTAATTTGAATCCCAGACATTTTCAGCACCGTAAGTGGCATCTATTGCCGGTTCAGTTGCACTTGCATTTCCATAGTAGATATAAAAATCGGTATTGGTATCACCATCAACAGTACCTTTGAAATGCAGCTCTCCCGTATCTGTTGCGGCGGTGTAGGAAAGAACTTCTCTTGGTACTTCTGTCGTACCGTCTGATGTTGTAACTCTGATATCTCTTGCATCTGTCTGGTTTACGTTGGTATGAAATCCTGCGGGAAGATTTGCTAAATTCACATAGATGGGATAGTCGGTAAGATCAGCATCAACTTTGGTGGCTAATACTGTTACTTTGACTCTGTAAGCCCACGAGGTGTTATACCAACTACTAGCAAGAGTGGCTTGTCCGGCTGTGGAGGTAGTGACACTTGAGGAAGAATCGAACTTGGTATTGTCTGACCAGCTTGTTTGTCCGCTTCCGCCTACCCAATCTGTTTGCGTCCACGGAGAAGAAGCGGCGTAAACGGGATTAACAAGGAATAAAAAATTTTGAAGAAGTAAGGATAGAATTAGAAAGAAAGTTGTTACAAAACGGCGAAGCCGTTTACTCTCTCTCTCTCTCTCTCATCGACGCCACCAATTTTAATAGCATTTTCTTTAGGCATATCATATTTTGATTTCGAAAATCTAGATTTGTTTTACTATATTATTTATATCAAATACTGCGCTAAAAAACAAATGCAAGCACCTATTGTTTTTGGTTTTAAGATCTTGTATATTAAAAAATGAAACCAATTTTGACGGATTGCTTTTTTACCCCGCTCTTTTTCTTTGTGATACTATAAAAGTATGTACTATGTTTATGTGCTAAAAAGCCAAAAGCATGGTCGTTTGTATGTTGGCTCCAGTGGTGATCTTACCCAACGCTTCAAGGAGCATAATCGTGGTAAAAACATTTCCACAAAGTCCGGTATCCCCTGGAGCCTTACCAAAAAGAGCGGGGTTAAGTTATAGGACATCGAAAAAGTTCTTTAAAATTTTTTGCGTTTTTCTTTAGAATTCGAGCAGACAGTTTTCGGAGGCGCGGCGGGTGGCCTGCCCGCCGAAGCCTTGGCGAAGGCTGGGGGGCGCCGCGCAGAACGCGAATAGCGACAAGCGAGCCGAAGGCGAGCGAGGAGCTGACGCAATGCGTTAACAATTTTTAAAAAAGGTTCGAATTTTTTCGTAAACGCTCACTATTTTGGAAATGGCAAGAGAATTGGGGGCAGCGCTGGCTGCGCCCGCTTTACACTGAGCGGCGTCGAAGTGCTCCGCAGGCAGCGCTGCAAAGGGATATTTTAAGTCCGGCCGGAGTTGCCGATTAGAATGAAAGAACAGAAGAAAAAACGCAAAAATTAACAAGGAAGAATTTTAAAGAACTTTTTAATACAGTACAATAGTACAAGACCAAAGTATGAATAAATACATAGCCTACTGCCGAAAATCCACTGATGAAAAAGATAAACAAGTTTTATCCATTGAGGCGCAAATTGCCGAACTAAAAGAATTTGCCAAACGCGATCATTTAGAAATCACGGAATTTATCACCGAAGCCAAAACTGCCAAAATGCCAGGTCGTGAGCAATTTGCGCTGGTGTTAAAGAAAATTGAAAAAGGTGAAGCTCAAGGCATTATTAGTTGGCACCCCGACCGATTAGCCAGAAATTCAATTGACGGCGGAAAAGTTATCTATTTACTGGATACCGGAAAACTTTTGGATTTGAAATTCCCGTCTTTTTGGTTTGAGAATACTCCCCAAGGGAAATTTATGTTATCAATTGCCTTCGGCCAGTCAAAATATTATGTGGATAATTTATCGGAAAATGTAAAACGAGGTAATCGTCAAAAACTGCGTCGTGGTGAATGGCCCTCAAAAGCGCCTTATGGGTATATTAACAATCCTAAAACCAGAGCCGTTGATGTTGACCCGGAACTTTCTAAAGTTGTTAAAAAGGCTTTTCAGCTTTTTACCGAAGGCAATAAATCGTTTACGGAAATTTCAAACTTTATGTTTAAGTTTGGGATGAAGCGGGAAAGTTGTGGGAAACCTATTAAAGTTGATCAAATTAAAAAGATGTTGTCGAATAAATTCTATGTGGGAATTTTAAAATATGCTAACGAATATTATGAAGGCTCCCACAAATGCTTCATCTCCAAACAATTATTTAAGGAAGTCCAAAAACAAGTGGAAAAAATTCTTCGGCCCCGCCAAAAAGGTCATGATTTTGCTTTTGCAGGTCTGGCGACCTGTGGCGAGTGCGGCGCCGCAATCACCGCAGAGCAACATATTAAAAAGTATAAAAATGGAACTTCGCAAACTTTTATCTATTACCGCTGTACTAAAAAGCTGAAACCTTGTTTGCAAAAATATGCACCCGAAAGCGAAATTGAACAACAACTAAAAAAGGTCGTGGGTGATTGCGGCTTGCACCAGGATTGGGAACCATATTTTGAAAAATGGATGGCGGCAGACGAGAAAAAAGACCAGGAAAATTCTGAAACAGAATTAAAAAGGCTTGGCGAGAACCAAAAAGGTATTGAAATAAAACTTAATAGATTATTAAACGGATATTTAGATCAAGTGGTGGAACCGGAAGTTTATAAAGAAAAGAAAAACGAATTATTTGAAGAAAAACTAAAAATAACAGAGCAAATTGCCAGAATTTCAAAAACTGGTTCTTCTTGGCTCGAACCTATGAGAGAATTCGTAATTAGCGCCTTGCAGTGCCATGATTTGGCAATCATGGCAAAAACTGTCGGCTCGAACTATTCTTTATTTAATCGGCACCTCCGGCCGGACTTAAAATATCCCTTTGCAGCGCTGACTGCGGAGCACTTCGACGCCGCTCAGTGTAAAGCGGGCGCAGCCAGCGCTGCCCCCAATCCTGCTTCAATTTCTTTGCTGGTGAAGGCGGTGGGCTTCGAACTCCCGTTACGGATGTTATTCAAGTAAAGCACAGAAATAACTAGGGTTTCAAGAATTGCTAGCGAGAGAGACTTCATTTTATTGATTTTAGCACAGTGAAGGATTAGTGATGGAAGACTACCATCTCAGGTGGGCAAAAGCTCGATTGGACTCGGCCATTTTGTGGATTGTGTCGCGCTTTTTGATGGCGCTGCCGACACCGTTTATGGCATCCTGGACTTCAACGGCGAGTTTTTCGGCAAAGGTGTGGAATTCTTTGTTGGAGCGACTGCGAGCGGCTTCCAGAAGCCATTTCATGGCCAGGTGAGTTTTTCTGTCGCCGCGGACTTCTATCGGAACCTGATAGGAGGCGCCGCCCACTCTCCTCGGACGGACTTCCATCTTGGGAGCGATGGTGTTTAAAGCCTGCTCGAGAGTTTTTGACGGGTCGGCTTCGGGATTTTTGGCTTTGAGAATTTCAAGGGCACGGTAGATCTGTCCGGAAGCAACGGACTTCTTGCCGTCGTGCATGGTTTTGTTGATGAGTTTGGCCACGAGGCGGCTGTTATAGACGGGATCGGTGGGGGTGATTTTTTTGGTGATTTTGCGGGAACGAGGCATAGGTAAATTAGACTAATTGGTCAAATTGGACAAATTTGATTAAGACGCCGGGGGGGTGGCGGTGGCAATTGGTTTAGCAACACCTCCGGTTTCCCCAGTTTTGCTGCCATATTTACTGCGAGACTGCTTTCGGCCCACCACTCCGCCGGCGTCAAACTTGCCGCGGACGATGTGATATTTGACCCCAGGTAGATCTTTAACGCGACCACCACGAACTAACACGATGGAATGTTCGGCTAGAGTGTGGCCAATGCCCTGAATGTAGGCGGTGACTTCCTGCTTATTTGACAGACGAACACGGGCTACCTTACGAAGCGCTGAATTTGGTTTTTTGGGAGTCATCGTTTTGACGACTGTGCAAACTCCTCGTTTGAAGGGCGAGTCAATGCTCTTCATTTGGCGGTGCTTGGCATTAAAAAACTTCCGGAGCGCGGTGGCCCGGACTTTTTTTGACTTATTTCGACGACCTTTTTTGATCAGTTGATTGATGGTGGGCACCTGATTTGTGTGTTAACCAAATTGGACAAATTTAGTCAAACTTGACTAATTTGGCAATGACGGTTGAACATTTTCCAATCTGGCTCTTTCCGCTGATGTGGGAATGAGGCGGCCAATTATAACATTTTCCTTGAGCCCGGTGAGGGGATCTTCGGCGGCGCGGATGGCAGCGTCGGTCAAAACCTCAGTCGTGCGTTCAAATGAGGCGGCTGAAAGCCAGGAGCCAGTATAGAGGGCGGCGCGGCTGACGCCAAGAATCGTGACCTGGGCCACGGCGGGTTCTCCGCCAGCGGCGATGACCCGAGCATTTTCCGCGTCGAAATGGGGACGATCGATGAATTCCCCCGGCAGAAAGATGGTGTCGCCCGAACTTTCGAGGCGAACTTTGTCGGACATTTTCCGAACAATGACTTCAAAGTGTTTGTCATTGATGGGGATGCCTTGAGACTCGTAGACGGCCTGGAGTTCGTCAATGAGATAGCGTTGGGTGCCGGCAAGACCACGAACAGCAAGAACGTCTTTGATGTCCAGAGCGCCAGAGGAAAGCTGGACGCCAGCGGTGACGAGGTCACCATCGGCCACTTTGAGTTGGGCGGTCAGGGGGATGATGTACTCGCGTTCCTCAACTGGTTTGACGCCAACACTGCGGATGCGCAATTTGTAGCCTTCGGGGGTTTCGGTGATTTCCACCTTGCCCGCAATTTCGGCAATGGGGGAAAGAACTTTCGGGGAGCGGGTTTCAAAGAGTTCTTCGACCCGGGGCAGACCTTGGGTGACGTCCTGGGCCACAACACCACCGGAATGCTTAGTTCGGAGCGTCAGCTGGGTTCCTGGCTCGCCGATGGACTGAGCGGCGATGATGCCCACCGGAGTCCCCAGTTCCACGAATTTTCGGGTGCTGAAGTCGCGACCATAACACTTCTGGCAGAGGCCATATTTTGCCTGACAACGAAGTGGTGAGCGAACGAAGACCGAAGTGATTTTTTCTTTTTCGATCTCGGCTAGTAGTCTCTCGTCGATTTCTTCACCGGCACTCCCCAGAACCCGCTTGCCCGACTTGACCTCGGCGGCGAGAATTCTTCCCAAGAGGCGACTAGTATAGGCGCCACGCTTGTCGTCAGCGGAAATCTCGATGCCCTCGGTCGTGGCACAGTCGACAAGGCGAATGATGGCGTCATGGGAAACGTCAACCAATCTTCGGGTGAGGTAGCCGGCGTCAGCCGTCCGCAGCGCGGTGTCAGCCAAACCCTTCCTTGAACCGCGGGTGCCGATGATGTATTCAAAGACGTTAAATCCTTGACGGAAATTAGATTTGATCGGCATGGGGACAATCTTGCCTGTCGGGTCGTTCATGAGGCCGCGCATGCCGGAAATCTGTTTCATGGTGTCGCGGTTGACGCGGCCGGCGCCAGCTTCAACAATGAGCCTCGCCGGATTGTCTTTGCTGTACATATCCCAGGTGAGATCAGAAATTTTGTCGGTGATCTTTAACCAGATTTCAATTTGGAGTTTGTCGCGTTCGCCGGCGGTGATAAGACCAGCTTGATAGTTGGAATCGACTTCGGCAATTTCGGCGTCGCCCTCGGCTATGGTGCCGCCCATATCACTCGGAATTGGCAAGTCGAATATTCCCAGAGAAATGCCCGGACTGGTGGCGGCGGCAAAGCCAGTTTGCTTCAGATTGTCCAAAAGTTTGACGACTTCATCGGAACTGATCATATCCATCGCCTGACTGACGAGGGCTCGAACCTTTTTGGCGGTGAGCGTTTCGTTAATAAAACCGAGTTCTTTGGGAAGGAATTCGTTGACCAGAACGCGGCCGACGGTGGTTTCCATAATCGTTTTATCGTGGCGAACTTTAATTTTCTGGCGCAGGGCAATTTTATGCTCCTGCCAAGCCAAAGTGGCTTCGGAAAAGTCAGAGAAGATGGTGTTAGCTTGGGGAATTTTTTCATCGATGGAAGTGTAAATGTAGATTCCGAGAATGATTTCTTTTCGGGGGGCGGTTACCGGCATACCATCGGCGGGTTTGAGCAGATTGTGCTCGGCGAGCATGAGGTTAGCTGCTTCAGCCCGGGAATTTTGAGAAAGGGGAACATGAACGGCCATTTGGTCGCCGTCAAAATCCGCGTTGAAGCCGTCACAAACCAGAGGGTGAACCTGAATGGCGGAACCTTCGATGAGAATCGGATAGAAGGCCTGGATGCCGAGCTTGTGAAGCGTCGGGGCGCGGTTTAAGAGGACGGGGTGATTCTTGGTGATCTCCTCTAGAATGTCAAACACCTCTGGCGTGCGACGCTCGAGAATATACTTGGCCGAGCGGCCGTTGGGAGCCAGACCGCGGATGATGAGTTCCCGAAGAACAAAAGGCTTGAACATCTCCAGGGCCATTTCTTTGGGAAGGCCGCACTCGGAAATTTTAAGATGCGGCCCGACGACGATGACCGACCGACCAGAATAGTCGACGCGCTTACCGAGGAGATTTTGCCGGAAACGGCCCTGCTTACCGCGGAGAATGTCTGACAGGCTTTTGAGTTCAATGGCATTGGCGCGGGTTGAATGGCTCGTGCGCTGCGAAGCGTCGATCAAAGAATCGACGGCTTCCTGGAGCATGCGCTTTTCGTTGCGCAAGATGATTTCCGGGGCGCCGAGATCAATGAGGTGTTTGAGGCGGTTATTGCGGTTGATGACGCGGCGGTAGAGATCGTTTAAGTCAGATGTGGCAAACCGGCCACCAGAGAGTTGAACCATGGGGCGCAGATCCGGGGGAATGACAGGCAGGACTTCCAGAATCATCCATTCCGGCCGGACATTGGCTTTGGACATGCCGTCGGCCACCCGAAGCTGTTTGACAACTTTGATCCGTTTTTGACCTGAAGCTTGCTCGAGCTCGGCCCGCAGGTCAGCGGCCATTTTTTCCAGATCGAGAGTTTTAAGAACGTCAAGAATGGCTTCGGCTCCCATGCCAACGGTGATGAAATTGGCAGCACCATACTCGTCGAGCTTCAGATATTCCTCTTCAGTCAATTGAGAAAGGGGCCGGACGCTTTTAACCAGATCGGAGAGAGTGTGATAGATTTCCGCCAGGCGATTTTTCTCGAGATTAAACTCGTCTTCCAGTTTGGCAATTTTTTGTTTAGTGGAAAGTTCGATTTCAGCGACGACAAGTTCTTGACGGGCTTTATCCTCCTTGACTCGCTCTTTTTGGGCCTTAATTTTTTCGAGGCTGTCGTCTTTCTCGGTGGCAATTCTGTTTTCGTAGTCCTTTTGCAGACTTTTTTGGCGCTCTTCCATAGTCTTTTTTAGATCAGAGATGACAGAGTCACGCTGGCTCTGGTCAACTGATAGAACAAGATAGGAAGCAAAATAGATGACGTTCTCCAGGGCCTTGGGGGTGATGTCTAAAAGGAGAGAAAGTTTGGAAGGAGCGCCTTTAAAGTACCAGACATGAGCCACGGGAACGGCTAAACTGATGTGACCCATTCGTTCCCGACGAACTTTCGACTGCGTGACCTCAACGCCACATTTGTCGCAAATGATCCCCCGATACCTGATGCGTTTATATTTACCACAATAGCACTCCCAGTCTTTGGTCGGGCCGAAAATGTTTTCGGAAAAGAGGCCATCTTTTTCTGGCTTGAGGGTCCGATAGTTGATGGTTTCGGGCTTAGTGACTTCGCCGTGAGACCAGGAAAGAATATCCGATGGAGAGGCTAAGATTATTTTTAGACCTTTAAAATCGACTAGGTTGGTCAGATTATCTGAAGGTTTATTCATTGACTTCCTCCTTTATTTCTTCGTCGGATTTGACACTAATGACGTTTTCGCCGGCGGCACTGGCTTCGTGGGCCGGAGTGTCCTCCGAGTCTGTTTTGGCCTCAAGGATTTCCTCAAGTTCCTTAACCTCTTTTTGGACTTTCTCTTCGAGTTGATCACTACCGCTTCCGGTGGTGGCAAGTGGTTGGGCAGTGACAATGCCTAGGGGTTGGACAGAAAGAGCCAAGCTTTGGAGTTCTTTGACCAGAACTTTGAACGATTCGGGGATCGTGGATTGGGGAATATCAGTCCCTTTGACGATGGCTTCGAAAGCTTTGGCGCGCCCCACGACGTCGTCCGATTTGATCGTGAGCATTTCCTGAAGGGTGTAGGCAGCGCGATGGGCCTCAAGCGCCCAAACTTCCATTTCCCCCAAGCGTTGGCCACCCATCTGAGCCTTACCACCAAGCGGCTGTTGGGTGACAAGAGAATAGGGGCCAGTCGAGCGGGCGTGGGTCTTGTCCTCAACCATGTGAATGAGTTTGAGAATGTAGCCCGTGCCGACAACGATGCGTTCGGGAAAGGTTTCACCGGTCCGGCCGTCGATGACCTGGGCCTTGCCGTCAGATGGAAGACCGGCCTTTTTGAGGGCGTCAATGAGAAGCTCCTCGGGAATTTGTTCGAAAACGGGCACAGTGATTTTTCGTCCCAGGTGAGACATCGCCCAACCGAGGTGGGTTTCGAGAAGCTGGCCAAGGTTCATCCGGCCAAGGACGGACAAGGGCGAGATCATGATGTCAATTGGCGTGCCATCCTCAAGGTGGGGCATGTCAGCTGAAGCGACGATGCGGGAGATGACACCTTTGTTGCCGTGCCGGCCGGCGACTTTGTCACCGACGGAAACTTTGCGGATCTGAGCCACTTTGACTTTGATGAGTTTGCTCGTTCCAGGAGAGAGCTCGTCGCCCTTCTCTTTATCAAGAATGGTGATGCCAATGACTGTTCCGTGCTCACCGTGGGGCATGCGGAGAGAAGTGTCGCGAACCTCTCGGGCTTTTTCACCAAAAATGGCCCGGAGTAGGCGCTCTTCAGCTGACAGCTCAGTCTCGCCTTTAGGAGCGATCTTGCCGACTAAAATGTCATTGGGGCCGGCTTCGGCGCCGATGACGACAATCCCGCCTTCATCGAGATTGGCCAGGTCTAATTCGCCAACATTGGGGATGTCCCGAGTCAGCTCTTCGGGTCCGAGTTTGGTGTCGACGACTTCACATTCGTATTCCTCGATATGGATACTGGTTAAGAGATCTTCTTTGACAAGACGGTCAGAAACGATGATGGCGTCCTCGTAGCCGTAACCCTCAAAGTGCATGTAGGCGATGGTCAAATTGGTGCCGAGAGCTAGTTCACCATCTTCGGCAGCGGGGCCGTCAATGAGAGCGTCACCTTTACGAACGGTCTGGCCGACTTTGACGAGTGGCTTTTGGGAATAGCAAGTGCCGTTGGGATCGGTCTTTTTGAACTTGGTCAACAGATAGGTTTCTAGGTTGCCGTTAATTTTTATTTTGTCGGTTTCTTCCTCTTCATCTTCATCTTCCCTAGTTGGCTTAGAAATTTTGAGAACGATTTTATTACCGTCAACGAAGATGGCTTCGCCGTCGTGACGAGCTTTGGCTACCCAGCCCATTGAGGAGGCGACGTCAGTTTCGACGCCGGTGCCAACGACTGGGGATTGTGGGCGCACTAAAGGAACAGCCTGTGACTGCATGTTACTACCCATGAGGGCGCGGATACCGTCATCGTGCTGAAGGTAGGGAATGAGAGCAGCGGCGGTGCCAACAACCTGGCGGGGAATCACATCAATTAAGTTAACATCTTCAGTGTTGGCTTCAAGGAAATCCCCCCGGAAACGGACCGGAACCCGGCGGTCGGTTAAGAAAGTGTTCTGGTCAATGCCCACTTCGGCATGCGTGATTTTAAAGTCCCGTTCGTCGTCAGCTGCTAAATAGACAATATCTTTGGAAATTTTGACCTTGTCCCCGACTTTTTCGAGCTTACGATAGGGAGCAAGGAGAAAGCCGTACTCGTCAACGCGAGCATAGAGACTCATGAAGGTGACTAGGCCGATGTTGGGGCCTTCAGGAGAACGGATAGGACAAATGCGACTGTATTGGGAGGCATTAATGTCGCGAATACTGAAACTAGCTCTTTCCCGGCTAATGCCGCCAACGCCCATGACGGATAATTTTCGCAAAGTGTCGACCTCGGAAAGAGGATTGGTCTGCTCCAGAATGGCGGAGAGTTGGGAAGTGCGGAAAAATTCATTGACGGCGGAAATCAAGGGTCGGGCGTTAATGACCTGATTGGGCATGACTTTGGTTTTGGGATCTAAAAGACTCATTCTTTCCTTGACCGTCCGTTCGAGACGAAGAAGACCAACCCGGACGGCGACGCTGCCAACAAGTTCCCCGACACGGCGGAGGCGACGGTTAGCAAGGTGGTCAATATCGTCAGTATAGGTGTCAACGTCACCTTTCTGGAGGCGAATGAGATATTTGATGGTTTCGATGATGTCTTCCCGACGCAAAACCCAGTTTTCTGGTTCGTTGGGGATCGATAACTTGAGGCGTTTGTTGATCTTATAGCGTCCGACTTTGCCGAGATTATAGCGGCGAACATTGAAGAAAAGGTCGTTAATATAGTCTATGGCTGTTTCGACGACCGCGGGTTCGCCGGGGCGCATCTTTTTATAGATTTCCATAGCCCCTTCGGCGGAACCATGGGTAGGGTCTTTCTTAAAGGTATTCTCAATAAAAGCTTCAGCGCCATTGTCAACAGAGGCAAACAGTTTTTGAATTTCTTCATTAGAGCCAATACCGATGGCCCGGAGGAAAGTCGTTACCGGGAATTTGCGCCGGCGATCAATGCGGACGGAAATGACATTGTTACGGCTGATGTTGAACTCGAGCCAGCTGCCGCGAAAAGAGGGGCGAATTTCGGCAAAGTAGAGCATGCGGCCGGTGACAGCATCAACATCGCCAAGGAAATAGACCCCTGCGGACCGAACGAGTTGGTTGACCACAGCACGTTCGATGCCGTTGACCACAAAAGTACCGGCCGGAGTCATGACAGGCAACTCGCCAAAAAAGACCTCTTGGGTAGTCACCTCGCCGGTTTGCTTATTAAGAAGTCTGGCTTCGATGCGCACCGGCATGTCAAAAGTGACGCCTTTGATGGCTGCCTGGGAGGCGGTGTATTTGGGTTTTCCGAAGGTGTACTTGCCGAGAGTCAGCTCCCAGTTTTTACCGGTGAAGTCGGAGATTGGAGAAATTTCGGAAACGAGTTCGCCAAAGTCTTCGGCCAGAAATTTTCCGTAGGATTCTTTTTGAACGGAGAGGAAGTCGAGTTCCGGAAGTGAAGGATAACTTTTGCCCCAGTAGATCCGCGGTTGGGGTGCTTCTTCCTGATGAATAGTGGTAGCAGAGCGTGACGAGCGATCTTTTGGCATTTGGTCAGAAAGCCCCACTTCGCTTAAGCTTCGCGGGGTGAAAGCAGATTGGACTGTCGTGATGCAACTTCAGCTTTGAAACACGACAGAAAAGAGCGAACCCACAATATGTTCGCCTCAAAAGTTATTGAATCAGGGATAGTTTAACAGAAAAAACGGGAAATGCAAGAGGTTGTTCGGTCTACCCAAGTGGATAATTATTAATTTGGTTTGCGGTGATTTCGGAGATAGAACCGGAGTTTTTGACCGTATTCACCCTGCCATTTAGGATCGACCAGCGTCAAGGCAATCATGTAGCGCTCAGCGAGTTTGTTTTCGGCATGAAAGTATGACTCTTTATCACGGACGACAAAATACAGAGAGTTAATTTTGTATCCTCGCTGAATTAGGAAGTATCGGGTGAGTTGAGAGGCGGCGGTGACAGTGATTATCGAAGCAAACAGACCACCGTTCTGATCGAGAAATTTTCGCTGTACTTCGGCTTCTTCAACGCTGCATAAACCCAAATCACGAAATTCTTCATCTTGGCCGGCAAAATCCTGAGCGGGAATTTTGTGCTGTGCTCGGAGATATTTTTTCCCTTTCTGATGTAAAAACCCTCTCCTTTATGTTCGGCGCCTAAAAGAAATATTTTAACTGGAATTTTTGATTCAGTTAATTTTTTCCAAACTGCGGCGCCTGCATCGAGATAGTCAATAAATTGCGGACAGATGTCTTTTCCTCCTAACCAAATAGCTGGAATGATTAACAAGACCGGCTTACTATTCGGTTGGTCTTTTTGATAGGAATTCAACTCATCAACTTCAGAAAAAGATCTTGCCATCAAAATTTTGTAGATTTCGGCCAGGAGATCAGCCATCAGGACTTTAAAGTAGAGGATTTTGTCCTTCCGCATCTTTTCGTATTTGACCAGGTCTTGAGGATTGACGTTCTTAGTGCTGTAACTATCAGGTATATTCATGGGAGACTACAGATATTTTTGGATGTTCTGGTTGTGCTCGGAGAGGGTGCGGGCATAGTGCATTTGGCCGGATTTGTCGGAGAGATAGAAATAGTAGTCGGTCGTTGCCGGGTTAATTGCGGCTTGGATGGCAGAAAGGCCGGGATTGCAGATAGGGCCGGGGGGGAGGCCGGGGTTTTGGTAGGTGTTATAAGGAGACTTAAATTTGATATCTGATGGAGTCAGTTCTTTTTTCCACCAGCCGTCTGAATGAGTATAGCCAATGGCATATTGGACTGTCGCGTCAATGTCCAGAGCCATACCACTTTGTAAACGATTATAGATGACGCTAGCGACAAGAGGCCTGTCGGGAGTGTTCTTAGCCTCTCGTTCCACTAAGGAAGCAATAATCAGCTGCTCACGCGTGACCGGGAAGGAAACTTTCTGACCAAAATTGTCTCTCATAAGGGCAAAGATCTGATTGGCGGTTATTTGTTTGGGGACAAGATAGGTGTCTGGAAAATAGTAACCCTCAGAACGGGCAAAAACGGCGGCGGACTGGGTAGCAGCAAAACTGTTCTTTTCAAGATATTCAAGAATTTGCTCAGTCCGCCAACCTTCGGGGATGGTTATTTTTGTGTCTTCCTTACCAACCTGGAGTCCTGCAGCAATCTCCCCCGCTGACATTGACGGTGAGAGAGCAAAAGTTCCTGCTTGAATGTTTTTCTCGATGCCTAGTTTTTTAACAAGAAGGAAGAAAGCGACCTGGTCACGAATGATGCTTTGATCACGAAGCTTCTTGGCAACCTCGCGAACGCCATCGCCTCTGGAGACAGTGAAGGTTTTTGTTGATTTATCGAGGGGATTTAACGGGGTGAGCGAGACATTCCACCAGATGACGGCGACAACGAGACAAAAGAGGAGGATAAAGATGGTGGCGGCAACTTTTCTCAACTTAGACCTCCTCAAGACGGGCGCGGCGATATTTGCCATTTTCTTCAATGTAGATTCGCTTGCATTTGCAAGTGACTTTAGGACCGTTTCTTCTACCTTTAACAAGCGGGGTGCCGCAACCGACACATTTTCCTTGAGAGAGAAGCCACGCTTGGACTGGGGAGATGAGATTTTTAAACATGATTATTAGAAGGGAGAGGTGAGAAGGGATAAGGGAGAAGCCAATCGGCTTCTCACCTCTCAACTCTCAAATCTCACTTCGGCTATCTAACCATCTTTGTAATATGACGGCGGCGGCCTGAGCGTGCTCCTTGTCTTTTTCCAGTCTGTTTTTAGTCCTCAGAGTCCGGGCCTCGTGAGAACTTAAAGTTTCGTCAATGTAGTCTAGAGGTAATGTTAGCATAGATTTCAATTTGGTGCCAAAAGCGAGGGCGCTAGCCTTGCTTTTCCCTTCAGAAACGCCAACGACGATTTTGCTGATGTCCCACTTACTAACGATTTGACTCACGGCAGTGAGGGCTTCTTTGACATTCTTTACCTTGACAGTACCAATTGGAGTTGCAAAATCCCCCTCCGAAACAGCCAAGCCGATGTTCCTCAAACCATAGTCAATGCCTAATAGCACAAGAGGTATTTTAACGTGTTTTCTAGATTTGTGCCAAGGTGCCCTGCACGATGCCGCGCATCAGGACGGTTCCGGGGGGGAGACAGGTGATGAGAGTGATGTAGGCGGAATCAAAACGTTGTTCTAAGACAGACAGGTCCGTCGGGGAGACAACTTTTTTATCAGTGACTGTGTATTTGTAGCGGACGCCGTCATAGTCGACGAGGATGTCGTCGCCTTCAGCCAGATCCATGAGGTGGGTGAAAATGCCACTGTAGTTTCGGGGCGAGGCAAACTGCGGCAGTTCCGAATGGCCGAAGATGATGTTGTTGCCATAATTTCCGGGAGGGGCCGAAGTTGGCCAGGCGATAAGAGATTTTTTCAGATCTTCGCCGCCAATTTCCACTGTGGCTGCGTCAATCTTTAATTTCGGGATAGAAAGATTATAGACCTTCAGATTGCTTTTCGGAACATTCTTACTAGGCAAGCCCACAAACCAGGTGGAGATTTTATAGGAGTCATCACTGGTGCTAGTCGGATTAGGAGTCTCCTGAGCTTTGACCTCTTGAGGTGTAATTAACGAACGGGCTAGGGGAAATGAGGAAGAAAGCGGCGAGACAATTTTTTCTGAGTAGCCGGGCAGGACGAAAAGATACCAGCCAAGAATGGGATAGGCAACCTGGCCAACCAAAAAAAGGCCAGCAAAAAAACAAAGGCTGGCAATGACGCCAACGGTTTTTCGGGAAAGGCGGGACTGATGACGGGAAGGTCTGGGAAGGCGGGAGAGGATACTTCTTTGATTTGGTTTTTTAATGTAGCAATATAAGGCCATAAAGTTAAGGGCCAAAGTTATTCCGTGATGACTTCGATTTGGATATTGTCTTTTTTCCACGGAAGGACGGTGGCGTCAATGAATTTCTGAAATATCCGCGGGGTAATGGTGACGTCAATGTGGCTTACCCCGGGAAGAGAAGAAAGACTGGCCTTGGCTTGTTTGATGCTTTTACCGGTGACACGACTTTGAGCATCCTCAAGGTTAAGGTGGGGGGCCAGTTTTGATGAAAGACCAAGATCCAGCTTGATGGCACCTTTTTTGTCCACGGTGACCTGGTGAACGGTCAGGCTGCTTTCTTCGGGTGTCAGGGTGTAGCCGTCGGGAATGTCTGAAGAAAACTCCTGTTTGAATAGCCCGATAGCTTCACCGGTGGAAAAGATCACGCCTTTAAAGTTCATGGTCATGTCCAGGCTTAAAGTTTCAGCCTCCGCGTCGACATCTTTAGAGAATTTCTTTTTAGAAACTTCGGAGGTGATCGCTGTGGGAAGGAGAGTTTGGGCCGGGGCGAGTTTAGCTTGAAGATCTTCTTGAGCTTTGGCGGAAAGCTCGGCGGAAAGGGTGGCGGACAGTCGATCCTGATCAGCTTTAGTGACAATTGTAGCCTCGCGGCTGCTGCCGCCGGAAAAGGCCGAGTCATTTTTAGCCAGATAGTCTGACGAGGAAAGAGAAGCAACGGTGAATTTTGTTCCGGAGGAAAGATTATGGGTCGCACCAATATTGCTCGCCGTGACACCAACACTGACGGTGGCGGGGGTAATGGCATCGCCAGAAGCGACGGAAACGTCACGATCAAGAGTGAATTTTAGACCATCGGGAGAAGTGATCGTCGTACCGGCAACAAATGATTTCACTCCGGCAACACTATAAATGGTGACATTCCCCTTAGCCTTCTCCCCAACGGTTTTTCGACCGCTGGCAATGCCTTTTTTGGTGCCAATTTCCGCAACTTCCAAAAATTCACCAGTGATGACTTTTTGGTCAGAGGAGCTGGACCCGTTTGTTTGGACAGCAAGCTCCATCTCGTGATCGAAGTTCTTGAGAGCGAGAGTGAGAGTGACGGTGGCTTTGGGAAGAAAATAGAAAATTCCAGCAAAGCCAAGAATTAACACCAAAAGAGTGACGCCGAGAAGCGGGATTAGTTTTGGAGGAGGTTTGAGCGAGGATGGAGGTGAAGGCTGCGGAAGAGAGCGGAAAAGGGTTTTTGGGATAGTGGTCAAAAACGATGTGGCGCCGACTAGATTGAGAGGGTGTCGTCTTTCTTTTTTTGACGTTTGATCAGTCGTTTGATCAGGGCGTTTTTCAATCACGGGCGGCGGCAGGGGGGTAAATTCAGCAGACCCGTTGGCTGGTGAGGGAGGTGACTTGACGGGGAGCGTGACTTCACTAAAATCAGCGTCGAGGGCAAACCCGGCCTCTTGGGCGGAAACTTCCCGAAGTTCAGCCTCGGATTCCCTTGTCGCTTGTTGGCTTTCTTCGGGACGAATTTCGGGCCTTGGCGGGACAATTTTTGGGCTCGAAACAGCCAACTCACTAATGTTGAGCGATGCTCCCATCTGAACAGCGCCGGATGCAGCCACAGCCTTGATGACAAAGTCGCTGGGGAGAATTTCCACTCGGGGGAAATGTAAAAAGGGAAGCCGTCCCGTCCAAGGATGAGCGGTAATCTTCTGGGAAAGAGCGTCCAGTTGGGATTTGCCATCATAGATAATGATGCGAGCCGGCAGAGCTTCTAAGTCAGTGAATTGTTTGAGAGCGTTTTCAAGAGCGGCGACAATGGCCTCAGGTGAGTCGCTGTTTTGAAGAAGGGGGGCGGTACCGAGACTTTTTCCGGCACGATAAATGGTCAGAGCACTGGAGCGACCGTCTAGTTCAACGAGAATAGCGGTTAGAGGAGCGCCTTCAGCTTCTTTGAAGAAACTGTCGAGAGCTTCGGAAAGGACGACATATCCGAGGGGAGTTAAGTCAAGCTGTTGACAAATCCGGCGGAGATTCGGCAGATGGGCTGGGGCTATTTTCCCCTCAGAAACCCAGCTTTCAGGGACAGCAAAAATGACTTTATTGATCTCGACCGAACCTGTGCTCCCCGCCTGAGAAACAACTTTGTCAGCGGCTTTGAGAAGACTGTCGAAATCATTTCCTTCAATTCTGGCAGAATGGATTTGACCGATGGCAACTTTTCCTTCAGCCACTTTCCAGGAGGTTGCCAGAACTTGAGAGGAAGAAATTTTGACCGCCAAAAAATAGTCTTCTTTTGGTGTCCCTTGACCGACTTTGGAAAGAATAGGAGAAAAAACCTTAGAAAGGTCCATCGGAGAAAGCGTAGCACATTTTGTGGTAAGAGTGCAACAAAAATGGGATAATTTGGAACAATGATTAAAGAGATTGCCGACCCAGAAAAAGTAGACTCACTTGCCAATCATATTACTCAATCCTGGGAGTGGGGGGAGTTTCGAAAACAGACGCCGAGTATTAAGCAGATACTGCGTCTGGGGTCTTTGGAAGACGGCAGGTTAGTTAAGGTCTGGCAGATTATGTTTTCTAAAGTTCCTCACCTGCCTTCCTATACCGTTGCCTACTTGCCCAGAGGGCCAATCCCTGAGGCTCAAGAATTAGAGGAAATTAAACAATTTTGCCGGAAAGAAAAAGCAGTTTTTTTGAAAATGGAACCCTTCGACTTCGCTCCGGGCAAGCCGGATTGCGACCTACCACTGGGTGTACAAGGAAAACCGATCTTACCAAGACATACAATTTATATTGATCTGACACAATCCGAAGAAGAACTTCTGTCGCAGATGCATGAGAAAACGCGGTATAACATTCGCTTGGCGCAGAAAAAGGGAGTACTGGTGCGGGAGGAGAATTCTCCGGAGGCCCTGGAGAGTTTTATTAAATTATTGGAAGATACCGAGAAGCGGCAGAAATTTTACTCACATACGGCCGATTACTATCGAAAGTTGTGGGGTGTTTTAAGGCCAGCTAATATGGTTTACCTTCTTTCGGCGAATGGTCCTCATGTGGCCCATGGGTCTTCTGGGACTAATTCCCCCATTGCCGCAATCATGCTCTTTCGTTTCAAAGACTTTTTGTACTATCCTTATGGTGGATCGAATCATGAGTTTCGACATTATATGGCTCCCCAACTGCTTCATTTTGAAGCCATGAAACTGGGAAAAAGACTTGGGTGCAAGACTTATGATCTCTGGGGAAGTTATAAAAATTCCCCCACGCAGGACGATCCCTGGTGGGGATTCTACCGGTTGAAATCAGGACTTGGCGGAAAAGAGGTTGATTTTCCAGAAACAATTGATGTTCCCTTCTCCCCGCTTTACCAGCCTTTGATGGCAGTCGATTCTCTTCGGTGGTTCCTGCTTAAGTTTCTTAAGAGACTTAAGTGACCTGAAACATGGACATTCGACAGTGCCCAAATTATTCAAAATATATGAAGGTTCTTGGCTGGCAAGTGAAAACGGCCGGAAGGGCAAACGTTTTCATCCGCCACTTCCCCATCTTTTCCTATTGGTCAGTGATTAAAGTCCAACGGCCAGAAGAGGTTGATTTTGGAAAACTTGGTGAGATCGCCCGAAAACACCACGCTTTGTTCGTGAAATTCGAGCCTTCTATCATTTTAGAAGACTTAAGTTACTTAAGAAACTTAGGTTTTGAGCCTGACGGTTGGCCGCTTCTGTCTTCAAAAACTCTGGTTCTTAATTTACTTACAACGACTCTAGAATCGCTCTCTAAAGACACACGGTATGAAATCCGGAAAGCCCAGCAAGTTTTACAAGGGGTGGGCTTTGCGAGCTTGAAAGGCCACCCCTTTAAAGGCTTTGTGAAAAGGTCGTATGATATAGAGCTTTTTTACAGTCTACTTAGAGAAACGATGAAAATTGGGAAATGGCAAGTGCCGATTAAAAAAGAGGTCACTTCGCTCTGGAAAAGCTTCCAACCAAATAATGCCCACCTTCTAATTGCCTATGGAGCTTTTCATCAGCCTTTGCAAGAGGACCTCTTACAAAAGACGTTGGGAGGTGCTTTTATTATTTGGGAGGGTGACACGGCGCACTATATGTATGCGGCACTGACCCGGGAGGGAAGGAAAATGGGGGCGGCGTATCTGCTTTTGTGGGAAAGCATACGTTATTGCAAGAAATTAGGTCTGAAATATCTCGACCTGGAAGGAATCCATGACGAGCGGTTTCCCAAAATGACACAGAACTGGCAGGGGTTCACAACGTTTAAAATGGGGTGGGGCGGAAAAGTGGTGGAATATCCGGGAAGTTATACGAAATATTACAATCCGCTAGTTAAATTGCTTTTCAGTTTTGGCGACAGATTCTAAAGGACTTTTCGGGGAAGACGATAGATATAAACCCCACTTGCCACACTCAAAACTCCCATAATTAAAAACAGCGGGTCGAAGCCGAACTTGGTCACAATAGCACCGCCGACGACTGCACCAGCTGCAGCTGTAAAGTAATTCATTGATTCCCAGGCCCCCCACTGACTGCCGATGTTGTCATCGTCAAGATGCTTAGAATAGACCGCGTCGAAAGCTGGGACATAAATGGCCTCGCCAAAACCAATAATGATCTGCGCCAATAGAAGGGTCCACATGGAGCTAACAAGCAGGTAAAACAAAAAGCCCAGTCCCATGATGATGTAACCAAATACCAAAATTAATTCCTGTTCTTTAACCCGGTCAGTTATTTTTCCAGAAATGAGCACGGTGAAACCGGCAGCTAACGAAAAGGCGGCGCCGGCAAGGCTGGCATCCAGCAGGTCACCACCAACCTGATCCACGAACAGGGCATAGATCGGGCCGAGCATGGCGCTGGCCAGAAGAATCATGCCGTTTGTCAAAAGAAGGATATGAAGTGGCTTTTTAAATATGAACTTATCGATTCGAGGGACCTGAAAGTAGCTTAAATAGCGAAGGTGATTTCTTTTCCGCAGCCGGCCTTTAAGCTGGATGTCATGAGCCAGCCGTTCATCCTCTTCGAGGTTCATGTTTTAATTTTGTCATAGGAACTGGAACTATTTCAAGAGAGGCTTATCTATTGGGCGTATTTTTAAGCCCGCAGCGAAGCGAGGACTGCAAGATGCTATGCACCGCAGAGCATTTTGTATTCACAGTTTTCGCAGAAAATATTTCGGCTGCAGGCGAAGCCGGAGGCTTCGATTTCGTCACGAATTCTTAAGAGATCTTGTTTAGCCAGTTCCAATTGTTCTGGACTACGAGTGGTAGAGATTTTAGTAGCAGTATCGAAATAGTAGAAAGACAGGGAAATCTGGTCGGTATTTTTGTTGAGAATACCTTTATCAGTGGCCGCCAAAGCATAGATGGTCATTTGGAGATCAGCATCTATATCTCTTTGTGATGGGACATTGGCGCCGGTTTTGTAGTCAATGATTTCAATTTTTCCGTCTCCGAGGTCGTCAACCCGGTCAATTTTGCCGAGGATTTTCAGGGGAAACTTTTCGGACGGGACTTGTCCTGAGCCTGTCGAATGGATCCAAAAGTTAAAGGATTTTTCCAAGAGGATGGCGTTGCAATTCTGATGCAGGCCGTCATTGAGATAGGCTTCCAAAAATCTTTGAGCCTTTTCTTTAGTTTCCTCTTCATGCTTTTTGCTTTCATAGCCTTGTTTAATCCAATTAGCGTCAAGGAGCTTAAAAAGGAAATCTTTTTCCGTGCCCCTGTCTCCTTTTGTCCCGGAATTATTGAGCCCCTGGTAAAAGTCCTTCAAAGCAAGATGAATGGAGTTGCCCATGGCCTGAGCGGCCGTCATTGGGGTGGGGATTTTTAAAATGCTGCGGAGTTTGTAGTGCAAGGGGCAAAGGCGGAAAGTGTCAATAGCTGAGTAGGAGAGAAAATCAACTTTGTAGTTCATCGCTGATCGTTCATCGTTTATCGCAGACTCTTCTTTGGGTCTGCTCCATTCAAAAAGAGGAAGTTGTTTTTCTTTTTTGCCCGCCAGAACGGCTTCTTCCCAGTTCTCGCCGAGACTCTCACCAATGAAGGGCGACATTTTGCGTTCGCGCTTGCCTTCGCCATAGAAATTGGCCACCGAATAGATGAGCTTTTTTTCGGCGCGGGTGATGCCAACATAAAATAGCCGTCGTTCTTCCTGGAGATGAAAGTCGCCTTCAGGGAGAGTTTCTTTCTCCCGAATCAGCTCATCAGGGATGGGAATTTGCTCCCGGCGCTCCCGGCTCGGGAAGCGGCCCTCGATCAGATTGACGAGAAAGACGACGGGGAATTCCAGACCCTTGGCCGAATGGACAGTCAAAATGTTGACGGCGTCGTTGGCGGACCAGTCGATTTCTGCCGCCAGCGGCGATTCGCCCATGTCCATAGCCAGGTCAAGATAGTCGACAACAGCAAAAACAGAAGCGTCCTGGTGAGTAGCTTCATAGGTTTTAAGCCGGTCGAAGAATTTGGTCATGTTCAACGCCTGGTGCTCTTCAATCTGGGTTTTAAAATCGACAATTTTTTTAAGCAGGCTGGAGTCTTCGAGGAAATAATAGAGAAGCTGGCCGGCGGTTTCTTTGGGAACCAGTTTTTGGTGACGATGGATCATGTCAACAATTCTTGTCACTTTTTCCTTCGTGGCATTATCAATTAGTCCTGTTTGTCCGATTTGGCTAATTTGTTCAAGGGTTTCAAATAGAGAAGAGTTTGTCTTTTTCCCTTGATTTAAGATTGCAATCAAATCGCGCGGAGAAATGCTCCAAATGTCCATCGTCAAAACGCGAAACAGGCTTTGGGAATCGGTGAAGTCGGCCAGGACTTTGAGGTAGGCGATTAAATCTTTAATTTCGCTCTTCCGGAAGAGCTGGCCGGGACCAAGAAACTGGAATGGGATCCTCGCCCGCTCCAATGCTCTAATAAAAGGTTCTGAGTGATTGTTCGCCCGAACGAGAATGGCAAAATCTGAATACTTTCTTCCCCTGATTCTTGATGCCTGATTCTTGATGCTTGTGACAACTGCTTCTGCTTCCTCCTCGACCCGGTCAACTTTGATGAGTTCGATCGGCTCGCTTTTCCGGCCTTCAAGGCTTTTGAGGTTTTTGTCAATTTTCAGTTGGGCTTCGAGAGTGTAGGGGTCGTTGTGTTTAATCAAACGGTAAGCGGCGTCAAGAACGGTTTGGTCACACCGGTAGCTCAAGGTAAGAACCACTTGCTTAGCCATCGGATAGTCTTTCATGAACGAAAGGATGTTTGATATTGCGGCGCCCCTAAATTTGTAGATGCTTTGGCTATCATCCCCCACGACAGTCAGATTACTGTTATGCTCCGGAGGAACCAGAAGTTTAATCAGTTCATATTGGGCGAAGTTAGTGTCCTGGAACTCGTCGACGAGAATAAATTTAAATTGTTTTTGATATTGTGCCAAAATCGATTTTCGCTGGCGAAAAAGTTTGAGAGTGTTGCCGATTAAATCAGAAAAATCCATAACCCCTTCGGCGGTTTTGAGTTGCTCATACTGTTTGTAGGCATTGGCTAATTCCTGGTATTTTTGGGCTTCTTCGTCAAGGTTAAAATTCTCAGAAGAATTACCGAAATTCGCAGAACCATTTTCGGCGAATTTCTGTTTTTGTTCAGCGAATTTTAGATAATCGTCAACAGACACATCTTCATCTTTAAGCCGGTCAAAATGGGAGATGAGGCCTTCAATAAATTTGTACGGATTACCGGATGGGCGAAAATATTTGAGATCAAATTTCCAGAAGTTTTTTTTAATGAACTGAAACGTTTCGGCGTCGGACATTAATTTGAAGGACGGGTTGAGGCCAATGTGCAGGGCTTCATATTTGAGAATCCGGTCGGCAAAGGAGTGGAAAGTGCTGATCCATAGACCAAACGTACCATACGGGAGTGCCACATCCACCCGTTCCTCCATTTCCCGGGCAGCTTTTTCGGTGAAGGTCAGAGCCAAAATTTCTTCTGGTTTAGCGAGCCCTTCGGTGATAATTCTTTTAATTCTTTCGGTGACGACAGTGGTTTTGCCAGTGCCCGCGCCGGCGATAATCAGGAGTGGCCAGCCGGCATGATTAACAGCTTCGAGTTGCTGAGGGTTCAAGTCCTTTTTTGAAGAATTAGCCATCGGGCTTCAATATAGTCAGACAGGCCTTTTTTGACAAGGGTTGAATTAAGTTATTCCACTATGGGTGGAACTTATAAGTTGGAAGCAAATACATCAAGCAGAATCAAAAGGCTGACAAGATTCGTTGACTTATGACTCCAGAAGTAGGAAGATAAATGTATGAAGAGCCGAAAAGGGAATGTTTTTCTTGTTCTTGCCGGTGTTTTGGCAATTCTCGCTTTTGCCGTTGGCGGCTATTTGTATCTCAGCGGCGCTCAAGAAAAACCCCCAAAAGAAATTTCTTGGGAAGAATGTATCAAATTGCCAGGGGCAAAAGTTCAATATTCTTATCCCGGGCAGTGTGTTACTTCCGATGGGCAAAAGGCCATCCAGCCGCTTTCAGATGAGGAAAAGAAAAAATTAGAACCACCGAGTGAGACGTCGAGTTGGAAAACCTATGTGAACGCGAGTCTTCAATTTCAGTTTAATTATCCCGCAAGTTGGAAAATCAGAGAAACTGATCTGACAGAGTTTTATGATTCTTCAATAAGAATAAAGGTTGCTGTTCACAAGAATACTAATTCGAAAATTCTGGACGAGATCTGGGAGGTTAAAAATTGTGACGGAGAGGAACCGTTCATTTTTTGTGATCCCCAGCCTTTCACTGATATCAAAACACTTACAAGAAATGGTGTTTCGATCTACTGGCGACTGGATGGAAGCAGTTTTGCCCACGCGTTCATACCAACAAAAAACGAATTATCGGTAGTAGAAATCTATACGCTTTCCCCGAAGGATAATCCCCTGCTTGATCAAATTCTTTCCACCTTCAAATTTCTCGATCCGGGAGATGAGAAAAACGATCAGCAAAATTTGCCTGCGCCTTACCCAAAGGTTAAATGGCTTGAGCCGAAGGCTGTAGATTATCCCTTCCGAACTAAAGACAATTTCGTGGAATTGAAATCAGTTGAAGTTGAGTCGGAAACCTTGAGCAATATCTCAGTCTGGAACGAAATCATTGATTATTACCATGCACAATTCATTAAACTTGGTTGGAAAGAAGACTCATGGGCAACAGCTGATGGTCCGAACGGCTCATTGAGACAATATTCAAAAAATGGAAATTTTGCAGAGGTCCGCTTTAATTTTATTGCCACCTCCGCCCCGCAACCAACCAGTCTTAAAGCATTTGTTGTGTATTCGAAATGACGTCCTCCCCGCTACTCCAAATTTTTTCTGATTCCTGCGCCCCGTCGATTTTTGAAGAAAGGATATATATTGAGAACGCAGGTTTAGGCATGGTTGTTGACAATTTTGTATTGTTATTGTATCATAATTGTTATGACAGCAACAATAGCAATCACGAGTAATTGGCAGCTGCATGTGCCGGTGGCAGCCAGAAAAATGCTGAGGATGAAAAAGCCCGGAGTGGTGACCGTCAGAGCAAAATCAGGGCAGATGATAATTACGCCCAAAAAAAGCAGAATTCTGACTTTGGGCGGATCACTGAACAAAAACTTCAGGCGTAAGCCGGTTGACGTAGACAAAATTCGAGACTCGATTGACTATTCATAGATGACGAAGGTTTTTCTGGACACTAACGTTTGGCTCCGCTTTTTTCTTAAAGATACAGATCAATTCCGCCCTGTTGAGAATTTAATCTCCCAGATTGAGGAAGGCAGGTTTCTGGCATATACCTCAAGCATTGTTTTTCTGGAGATTGTTTTTGTTCTGGAGAAAACATACGGACTTTCCGGAAAGCAAATTCTTGACTATTTGGACTCGATTAAAGAAGTCCGAAATATCACTCTTCTGGAAAAAACAGACACTCCCCTGGCGATTGAGTATTTCCAGAAATATGGAATTAAATATGCTGATTGTTTAATCGCCTCGCAAATCAGAAAAGGGATGATTTTGGTCAGTTTTGACAAGGAGTTTTTGAAGATTAAGGAGATTAATGTTAAAACCCCTGATCAGGTTGAAATTCAGGTCCATCGTGAGATAATGGAGTCAGAATGAATTTCCGAAAAGGAAATATTGCTCTAGTTTTTCTGCCGATTTTGTTGGTTGCTTTTATTGGCGTTGGTGGATATCTCTATTGGCAAAAACAAAATAAAGCTGCACCGTCTCTGGCCTGGGAAGAGTGTCTCAAAACCCCCGGAGCAACGGCAACGTATTCCTATCCAGGAACCTGCTCCACCCCCGACGGCCGAAATGTCATTCAACCGCTCATAGAGGAAGAAAAGAATAATTTGCAGCCTCCAGAAGATATAGTCGGTTGGAAAACTTATACAAACACCAAGTATGGTTATCAGATTAAATATCCTGATAGTTGGAGTGCTCCCCAATTAATTACCCCATGTCCTGGAGGATTAACAGCGGGGTGTCCAGGCCACCAAGCACAAGAAAACAGCACCGGGAGTGTAGCTTTTGGCAGCTTTGACAAGATAAAGCCGGACGGCATTACTCTTTCAGTCAGAGAAGGATTTTATGGCACCCTGGACCAATGGGTACCGAAAATTTCAGATGGTTCCGCACTTCGCAAGACCAGCACTGTTGTCGACGGGGTAACGGCTTATAAGCTGTCAGAAAACTCTCCCAAAAACGATCCGAATAGCTTCCAATACTGGCTTTACTTTATAAAAAATAAAGCCGCTTTTGAAATGATCAGCACACCAGGCTTCGATGGAAACGACTTTGACCAAATCCTCTCCGCTTTCAAATTTATTGATCAGGCTCAGAGTCAGGATTCTTGTCAGACAGACAATGACTGCCCGGTTAATTTTGTGTGTGAGCGGGCCGGTGGGACAACACAATGTCAGGGATGTGTCTTACCTAAAAATTGTTGGCCAAAAGGCCATCCACCCTTACCCTAATGCGACTAAGAGAATCTTAGCTTCAATTTGACATTTTTTCTGACATCTGATATCATACGCGGTATGACCGCTACACTATCCATTCGACCACGAAGACAGGTTACTTTTCCGGAAAAGTTTCTGCGAGCGGTGGGAGCTAGTGTGGGAGATCAACTGGAAGCAAATATCAAAGACAATCAAATTGTTCTTAAAACAAAAAAGAAAATTTTTTTGGATGCTTTAGGGGAAATTCAAAAAGCAGTAAAGGAAAGTGGAATATCTGAAAAGGAAATGCAAGACAGCCTTAAACAAATCCGGAGAGATATCTATGAAAAAAAATACTCCAAAGGTCTTTCTGGACAGTAATATCTGGTTCTCACTCATTTATGGCTCGGAAAACTGCTCAAAAATAATTACTGCCCACATCGAAAAGAGGATTGCCGGGATAATTTCCAGTCAGGTGCTCGAAGAGTCAATCCGTAATATTGTTAAAAAAATCCCCACCAAATTGGCCACTTTTGAAAGTTTAATTTCTGCAAACCCTCCCAAAGTTGTTTCATCTTCGCAAACCATTGGCCCCAGAATTCAAAGCTTGGTGAGCCCGGAGGATCAACCAATTTTTAGCTCGGCGCTGGATGCGGAAGTTGACTACTTCATCACGGGAAATATCAAAGACTTCAAGCGTGACAAATTGGAAAAATTGACCAAAATTAAAGTTCTCACTCCAGCTGAGGCAGTCAAGGTCTTTAAATTGTAGTTGAATTTCCTAATTGAAGTGAGACAATGGAATCAGAATGAAGCCTCGCCAAGGAAATGCCGCTCTAGTTTTTCTTCTGGTGATACTTGCGGTGCTGGGCAGTGTAGGTGGTTATCTATATCTGCAAAAACAAAACCAGAATAAGAATTCTCTACTTTCCTGGGAAGAATGTACGCAGATGACCGGCTCGCTTATTTCGACATCCCTTCCCTCAATTTGCCACACTTCTGATGGTCGAAGCGTTACCCAACCAGTTTCCAAGGAGGACCAAGAAAAACTGAAACCGCCGGATGAGAAGGAGAATTGGATAACTTATACTTCGGGTTACGGTTACCGATTTCAATACCCTATTGAACTTACTCCGGTGAAAACTTCGCCACCAAATTCTCAGATCATTGAATATATAGAGCTTCGAGATGTCAGCCAAATAAAAGTACTTTCATTTCAGGTTAACTCCGAATCTTATTCCGGCGAGGTAAGCAGCAGGCCAAATCTGACATCTTCCTCGATAACAATCGATGGGGTCAGGGGAGTTAAAATCGTCGTCGATAGCAGTAGCAGTGCGAAATGGATTATTATTGATCTGCCTCTGCAAAACCATTCAATTACCATCTCGGCCGCAGAGCCTCATCAACAATTGCTTGAAAGCGTTGTCGCAACACTTAAATTCACTGACACTGATGATCTCGTTTTCTCCTGCCCGAACGACGGTGTTCTGAACTGTTTGCCTGGGTCACCGGATCTTTATTTGTGCAATCGAGACTATATGGCCTGGGCTTCCAAAAATTGTCCGCCTTTTCAAGGATTAAAATGAAATTCAAATTTGTAAGTGAGTCCTAGCTTGATGGGGTCCGTTAATTGCCACTTGGCCCGCACGGACCAACACGGGCAGACTCACCATCATGATTATATGTGATATGGGGAGCAGAGGTTGTCAACATTTTTATTGACAAATTTGTTAATATGTACTAGCATCTAATTATGCAATTACAGCATGTTGGATCTGACCCCACAGTCATATCTATAACCCAATTAAGACAAGATATTGATGTCTTGGAGCAATTATTGGAAAAGTATGGTCGGGCAACAGTTTTAAAAGGAACCAAAGTTTTTTTTAATGCAGTTGACCCAGATTTTGAAGAAAAAAAGGCGGCCCGTGTCAGGAAGGCAGTAGAGGGAATAAGAAAAATAGCTAAGGAAATGGCAGAAAAACACCCTCGAAAACCGGGAGAGAAATCTTTGAGCGAAATCGTCATTGAGGAAAGAGAAAAAATGCGTTCGGGATTATATGAGATATGAAGAGACTGGTTGCAGACACCTCTGTTATTATAAAGTGGTTTGATCAACAGGAAGAAGACTCCCAGAAAGCAAATTTAATCCTTGAAGCGATTCATAAAAGAGAGATCGAGTTAGTTCTGCCGCACTTCGCCCAACTAGAAATTGCCAACATTTTGCAACAGACTAAAAAATTTTCCCAGGAAAGGACAAAAGAGGGCCTGGTGAACTTTTTTGGGCTGGATCCGATTTTCGTGACGCTTGGCAAAAGGAATCTCCTAGATATATTAAAGATCGGTTACGAGGCTGGGATTACGCCTTATGATTCCTCTTTTATTTTTGCTGCAGATTCTAATAATATTCCCCTCTTTACTGCCGATTACAAGCATCACCAGAAGTCAATTTCCCCCAACATCATCTGGCTCTCGGAGTGGAATGGAAAATTGCCAGGAAAAGTGGCCTCGTGAAGGTGGGAATTAGGCAAAAGCTAACTATCCGTGTTTTCAAGGGGCAGATCGTTGATCCTCGTTTCCCTATTTTTTCCAATTCCTTGGACTCCATCAACTTTGGACGAAAGAGTGCTGAATTGACTGGAAACTTTAGACATCATTGAGTAGGTGTTATTTACGTGGGTCTGCAGAGTGCTAAGGAGCTCGGCGAATTTGGAGGTTTCGGTGTGGATGGCGCGGAGATTGTTTTGAATATTTTTGATTTCGGCAGCAATTTGCTGACCTTCAAAGGAGAGGAGCACTGACCTGAGGAAGGCATAGAAGGTGCTCGGGGAAACGGGCATGACGCGCCGCTTGTAGGCATAGTCCATCAGACTGTCTTCGCTGTTGACGATCTCGTAGTAGACGGACTCGCTGGGAACATACATCAAGGCAAAGTCGACAGTGCCTTCGTCCGTGAGAATGTATTTTCGACTTATTTCGTCCACTCGGTCTTTTGTGTCGGCGATGAACAATTTGCGATGGGCCATCCGCTCGCTATCGGTCTCGGCGGACATCATTTTTTTGAAGTTTTCCATCGTGAACTTGGAATCAATCGGGATGATGCCGGAATCGGTTTTGATGGCGGCGTCAACCTTGTTGCCGGAGCGAAAAGTGTACTGCAAATTGAAACTGTTTTTAGGAAGGCTCTCCTCAAGAAGCTGTTTTAAAACCTGCTCGCCGATGCCGCCGCGAAGTTTCGGTGAAGCCAGAAATTGCTGGAGGTCTTTCATCGATTTGCCGATTTCACTCATTTCGCCGATGGACTTGGCCGATTTGGACAGTTCGCTATAGATGGCTTGCTGAGCCTGGAGCATCTGGGAAGTTTGATTATCAATTCTCTTGTCCATCGATCTTAGCCATTCCGCCAAAGAAGAATCGGCGGATCTTCTATTTGTGAAGTAAATTATTGCTATTGTAGCAATGCCTATCGCTGATAAAATGATTGCTAGATCCATGAGCAGGTTTTTAGTTACAAAAGTAACATTGGTCACGAAAGTCACATTAGTTACTTAAGTCACCAAAGTAACTTAAGTTACTGATGTCACTGATGTAACTTGGGTAACTGCCGGTATGTTTACCATATTTTTTCGAAGATTACAAAAATATTCTTTACCGATTAAAATTGCTGCCCTTTTACCTTCCCTTTATGGTTTGTACTATCTTCTGACAGAGACTTCGCCGGAGCTATTGAATCTGGTGATTTTTGGCGTGCTCTCATCGATCGTGTTGATATTGATCCTGTCATTTTTTCTTTCGATCAGGCTTTATCTGGCAATCGGCATCGCCATTCCGTTTCTCCTTTTTCTCAAGGCGGTTGATTTGCTGACGCCGGCCAACGTCATCATCTTTCTTGTTTTTATCGCCCTCATGGAGATGTATTTGTTCCAAGTGAGCCCGAAGATCAAAGAGGGTGACCAGGGAAGACCGAGCCAATTTTCCATCCGCCCGCTTTTTCCCCGGAGCTGGCTGCGGTTTAACAGGAAAAGACGCAATTAGGTTAAAATACGGGTTATGAACAAGTTCTACGTTACAACCGCCATCCCTTATGTTAATGCCAAGCCGCATGTGGGGCATGCGTTGGAATTTGTCCAGGGGGACGTCATCGCCCGCTATCACCGACTGCTGGGCGAGGAAACGCTCTATCTTTCGGGGGCTGATGAAAATGCGTTAAAAAACGTTCAGGCGGCGGAAAAAGCAGGGAAACCAATTCATGCGTTCATCGACGAACATAACAGCGAATTTCAAGATTTAATCAAAAAACTCAACGTCTCAATTGACGTCTGGCAGCGAGGAAGCGACGAAGAGCATCACTATGTGGGCAGTCAAAAATTGTGGAAACTGTGTGAGAAGGATATTTACAAGAAAAAATATCGGGGACTCTACTGTGTTGGTTGCGAGCAATTCTATGAAAGAAGTGAGTTAAATGAAAATGGTGAATGTTTTGAACATCCGGGGAAAAAGTTGGATGAAGTGGAGGAAGAAAATTACTTCTTTCGATTATCGGCATATAAAGATAGGTTTCTAGAGTTGATCACGTCAGATACGTTGAAAGTCATCCCTGAGTTCCGGAAAAATGAAGTTATAAATTGGCTTAAAGGCGATGTTCCGGATCTATCGATTTCGCGTAGTAATGAACGGGCGAAAAATTGGGGCGTGCCGGTGTCGGGGGATGATTCACAAAGAATTTATGTCTGGTTTGATGCGCTTAATATCTATCAAACAGGAATAGGGTTTGGGTGGAATGAGGAAAAGTATGCCAAGTGGTGGCCAGCTGATCTGCATTTAATTGGCAAAGGGATTACCAGATTTCATGCGGTCTATTGGCCGGCTTTCCTCCTGTCAGCTGGGTTGTCTCTTCCCAAAAATATTCTCATACATGGCTACTTTACGGTGAACGGCCAGAAGATGTCGAAAACCCTGGGAAATGTTTTGGACCCGGTGGATTTCATTAACAAGTACGGTGCCGATTCCCTGCGCTACTTTTTCCTGGCAAAAACACCTTTGTTTGACGATGGAGATTTTTCGGAGGAAAAATTCAAGGAGGCGTATAATGCCGATTTAGCTAATGGCCTGGGGAATCTTGTGGCGAGAATCGCGAAGTTGGCAGAAAAAATTGGCTACGACGGCGGAAATCCAATTTTAGAAATCTACCCAGAACTCGATGATTTTCTGAAAACTTTCCGCGTTGATTATTGCCTCGAATTTTTATGGGGAAAAATTAAGTCGATTGATCAGGCGATTGATCAAGGCCAACCATGGAAATTGCCGGAGGCGGATTTGAAAGAATTTCTTTTCCGAGTGGTTCCGAGGGTGCAACGCCTTGCCTACAACCTGCAACCGTTTCTGCCTGAAACAGCGAAGAAAATACAAGAGCAATTTATGGGCAAAATCAGATCCACTCCCCCGCTTTTTCCAAGAATTAGTTAGTCTTTCTTATGATAACGACCTCCTGGGTCATCCGGACAAAGAACGAAGGGAATTATCTCGGGGAAGTTCTCGCAGCATTAAAAAATCAAACCCGTCAAGATTTTGAAATCATTGTTGTCGATTCCGGGTCAACAGACAAAACACTGGCAATTGCGAGCAGTTTCGGAGCCAGATTAATTCAAATTAAGCCCGAAGAATTTAATTATAGTTACGCCCTCAACTTAGGGATCAAGGAGGCGAAAGGAAAATATATTGGTATTCTGTCAGGACACTGCATTCCCCAAGGGAAGAGTTTTTATGCTGACAGCTTACAATTTTTCAATTATCCAAAAGTGGCGGGAGTAAGCGGTTTTTACACCCCTGGGTACGGAAAGATCTCTGAAATTGCCCAAGTCTTACAAAGAAAGCTTCGAATATGGAGAGAGGAACACCACTGTCCGTGGTTGACGAATTCTAACTGTTTTATCGGAAAAGACTTGTGGAAGACATATCCTTTTGACGAAAGACTTCTAGAGGGGTGTGAAGACTATGATTGGGCTTTGGAAATGATCGCCAGAGGCTATGATGTTGTCAAAACGCCTCTATTTTCCGCAATTTATTATCGCGTTAACGGCAAGCCGTCTTATAAGAAAATGACTGTTATTTGGAAAAGAGTTTGTAAGGAGATAGACAAGAAGGTTCGGCCATCGGAATCATATACTACGCTTGATATTTAGACTAATGCTTATTGACTCCCATGCTCATTTGAATTTTCCGGACTACGCTGCTGACTTTGATGAGGTGGTGGCGCGGGCGAGGGAGGCGGGGGTGGACAAGATTATTAATATTGGCACGTCACTGGCTGATTCAGAAACAGCGGTACGGCTAGCTCAAAAGTGCGACTGGATGTATGCCACTGTGGGGAGGCATCCGAATGATTCCCCTTCGGCAACAGTAGATAATGTTGATTGGGAGAAACTTGAACAATTAGCTAAATCACCGAAAGTTGTCGGGATCGGCGAATGCGGACTGGATTATTCTAAGTTTTCACAAAAAGGCATGTATGTTACTAGTCGCGACCGCGATTTGCAACCTACACCGTCTGAGCCCGAAAGACAGAAAAAGTTATTTCGAAAACAAATTGAAATTGCTCAAAAATTGTCACTTCCCCTATCAATCCATATTCGGCAGGCTCAAGAGGATTTGAGGGAAATTTTTTCTTCAGATGACGAATCGATTCATCATCTGTCTGGAGTGTTTCATTGTTTTTCCGGTGATGAAAGATATGTGAGGTTCATATTTGAGAAGCTGCCGAATTTTTATATTTCTTTTGCCGGAAATTTGACGTATAAAAACTCCCAGCCACTCCGAGATTTGGCGAAACTGGTACCGTTAGAGCGGTTACTCGTCGAAACAGATTGCCCGTTTCTTTCTCCCGAAGGTCTTCGCGGAAAGCGGAATGAACCGGCGAATGTTAAGTTAACGGCCATGAAGCTGGCGGAAGTTAAAGGAGTTTCTTTGGAAAAAATTGCTAAAATAACAACAGAGAACGCGGAAGGGCTTTTTAATATCTGACATGACTGATTTCATTACCAACTACATGCGTTATCACCCGGTCCGGACCCAGCGGGGACTTGAGGTTTTGACCGGACTCGTCCCCTGGTCATTCATCCTTTTTCTGTTTATGGGTAGCTATTTCCTTCCAGAAACAGTCGCCTATGCGGTTATTGGTTTTAACATCTACTGGCTCTACCGGTCGCTCACCATGAGCGCTAATGCCGTCTCCGGATATTTGAACATTCAAGCCACCCAGAAAACTGACTGGCTGGAAAAATTAAAATCTAATCCGGAGACGAAGAACGTGTGGGGAAAATATTATCATGTGGTTTTAATCTGCAATGTCAAAGAAAAATTGGAAACGCTGAGGCGGACTTTAGATTCGCTTGCTAAGCAAACTTTGCCTAAGGAAAACTTGGTCGTGGTTCTAGCGATGGAAGCTCGGGAGGAGGAGGCAAAAGAAAAATCGGCCATTTTGACCAAAGAATATCGGGGGAGATTTGGAATGTTGGTGACGACCTATCACCCCCTAACGCCCGGAGAGACCATTGGCAAGCACAGCAACGAAGCCTATGCCGCTAAAGAGGCAAAAAAAATACTGGTTGATCAGAAGAAAATTCCGATTGAAAACATCACGATCACAACTTCCGATGCCGATTCGGTTTTTCCCAATCAGTATTTTGCTCTTCTAGCTTACAAATTTCTGACGGTGCCGGACCGATATTATAAATTCTTCCAGGCGCCGCAGTTTCCGTTTAACAATATTGACAAGGTCACGGCGCCGGTGCGGATTGCGGAACTGGCCTCCGGAATCAGCCAAATTTCCGGATTAAAAAAATACACCAAGCGTTATTTTGTGGTGTCGACCTATTCAACGAGCCTAGTGCTTCTCGACAAAGTGGGCTATTGGGATGTGGATGCAATTCCGGAGGATTGGCACATTAATCTCAAAGCCTATTTTGCCCTGCAGGGTAAAGTTGACGTTGTGCCTCTCTTTCTGGTGGTGAGTATTGATGCGGCGCAATCGACAACGGCCTGGAAGACGATTGTCAATCGCTATAAGCAGGTCCAGCGCCAGGCGTGGGGAGCAACGGATGTTCCCTATGTCATCAAGCAATTTTTCCTCCACCCGGAAATCCCATTTTGGGACAAGATGACGAAGATAACCTTTGTCTTTGAATCGCACCTTCTCTGGTCGGTCAACTGGTTTATTCTCACAATTGGGGCCAATATTCCCACCTTCCTCAATCAAAACTTCGCCAGGACTTCTCTCGGGTTTAATCTCTCCCGCATGAGTGCTTTAATCTTGACACTGTGCCTTGTGGGCCTTCTGACCATCATTGTGATTAACACTCTTCTGGATCCCGGAAAACAGCAAAAGGCGAAGGCTCTTTTGCATCCGTTCACCTATTTGCCGTGGGTCTGGATGCCGATTGCCGGTTTTTTCTTAAATGCCCTGCCGGGGCTGGAGTCGCAAACAAGGTTGATGTTGGGAAGATATATTGAGTACCGGGTGACGGAAAAAGTTTAGTATACTGAGTTCATGGGGAAGATTTTCGTCACCCTGGGGTTTCTTCTTGTTCTGACAGCGCTCTCCCTGCCGGCCCTTTCTGATCTTCTCAAACCCGGCTATTTTTCCAGCCATGACGGGATCGGGCATATTATCCGGCTGTCAGAGTTTGACATTGCCCTGCATGACGGAAATTTCCCGCCCCGGATATCAAAAAACCTAATGTGGGGCTATGGCTACTACTTTTTTAATTTTAATTATCCCCTGGTCTATTATCTGGGCGAAGGAGCATACGCGCTGGGTCTGGGACTGGTTGATGCGATTAAATCAGTGATGATTATGGGGCTAATTTTTTCGGGGTGGGCAATGTTTCTCTGGCAGAAAGACCACCTTGGAAATTGGGGAGGGTTGCTTGCGGGGTTTTTGTATATGTATGCTCCTTATCGACTGCTTAACATCTATGTTCGAGGGTCGATTGCGGAACATCTGGCATTCATTATGCTGCCACTTCTTTTTATGTTCACCGAAAAAATCGCCGAAGGAGACAGACAACGGCAAGTGATGTATATCATCGCTGGAGGATTTTCCTATGGGCTGTTGATGCTGTCACACAACATTACGGCTTTTATTTTTACCATTGTGTTAGGGCTTTTTATGGTTTTCCACCTTATTGTCTATCGACGACCAAAGATGATTTTTGGGTTCATCGCCATCGGGGTGCTGGGTTTGATGCTGTCGGCCTTTTTTTGGGTGCCTTCACTGGCAGAGAAGAAATATGTTCGATTAGACCAAACCATTGCCAAAGACTATCCGGATCATTTTGTTTATCCGGAGCAGTTAGTCATCCCATCGTGGGGTTATGGCGGATCGACCGCGGGAAGGGGCGATGGCTTGTCCTTTCAAATCGGCCTGGTTCAATGGGGAATGGTGATCCTGGCGATAATTGCCGGGGTTCAACTCTGGCGAAAGAGGCACCAAAAAAGTCTGCACATCGGGTTCTATTTTGGAGTTTTAGGTCTGGCCATATTTTTTATGCTGCCGGTGTCGAAAATTTTTTGGGATAAATTGCCTCTTCTGTCTTTTACCCAATTTCCCTGGCGGTTTTTGTCCTGGACGGTTTTTTCTATTGCGGTTCTGGCGGGGGCGGTTATCATGACAGTGCAAAACGCCCTCGGTCAGAAGCGCTTATTAGCGCCGGCATTGGCGAGTGTTGTCATCTTGGTGACTTTTTTTGCCTATCGGGACTATTGGAAAGCAAATAAAATCATCACCGTTAAGCTGCCCACCGATCGGCCGATTGCCGGCTCAACAACCTGGGCTGATGAACAGTTCCCAATCTGGTTTGACCCGAAACCAAATACTTTTCCCGGAAGCCGAGTGGAGATCGCGTCGGGAAAGGCAATTGTTGGCCTGGTCGATTGGAAAACAAACGAGCATACTTACATAGTGGACGCCCTGACAGATTCAAAAGTCGTGGAAAATACGGCTTACTATCCAGGTTGGACAACAAGGTCAAAGACGCAAGCATCCGGTGGCGAGACACCGATTAATGTTTCGTATCAGGACAAAGGCTTTCCTGGTCGGATTGTCTATGAACTGACGGCTGGAAAGTATTACGTCACGAGCCGGTTTGGAGAGACGCCAATGAGAATGACGATGAATACTTTGTCGGCCGTGACGTTTTTCTTGGTAACTGGTACGCTGATAATATTACTGAAAAGATAATCAATGAAAGTTTTTGGACTAAAAATTAATTTTTGGTTACTCCTTGTTTTAGGTCTGATCGGAGTTCTACGAATCCCATCTCTCATTGAACCCAATTGGTATGGAGACGAGCAAATCTATCTGGTCCTGGGGCGAGAGATAGCCCGGGGAGCAGTTTTGTATCGGGATATTTGGGACAACAAGCCGCCACTTCTGTATGTTCTGTATGCTCTTCATCCAACCCTTCTTTGGGCCAAGGCTCTGGCAACAGTGTTTGTTTTGGGAACGTGCACGGGAGTTTATTTGCTAGCTAAAAAAGTTCTTTCTAATCACAGTCAGCCAAATCCTACTCCAACCACTGTTTTCCCACTACTAGCTACTCTTGCTGTCGGTATATTCATGTCTCTTCCTCTTCTTGAGGGAACGATTGCCAACGCCGAGCTTTTCTTTACCCTGCCGATTGTTTGGGGCGGGTACTTAATCGTTTGTCATGCCGGGCCTGATCCGGCATCTATAAAATTATTTAATGGATTCCGGGTTATACCCGGAATGACAATTGTTGGCCTTTTGATGGCAGCTGCATTTCTTCTTAAAGTTCCCGCAATTTTTGACTTTGCCGGCATGATTTTTGCCGTCGTGCTCATCAGGCTCGCAAGGGGTGGGCTTGCAAGCTCGGCAAGCCCACCCCTTGCAAAACTAGTCCGGTTTATTCTGCCGATTGCTATTTCTTTTCTTGCTCTCTTAATTTTGGTCTTTGGGTATTTTTATTTCAACAACGCTCTAGCTGATTTTCTGATCGCCTCTTTTTCGCAAAATGCTTCCTATGTGGCGGTTGATTCCGGACCCCTTTCAAAACTATCTAATCCCCTCTTTGTCAAGGCTATCCTTCTAGTTGCTAGTGGCTTGCTGCTAGTTGCTAGTTACTTCAAGAGATTTATTAGTAAAGAAATGCTGTTTTTGGCGCTGTGGTTTGGCTTTTCCCTCTACGGGGCGATTCTGTCCAACCGGCCGTATGCCCACTATCTGCTCCAGATTGTGCCACCATTAGTCCTATTGATCTTATATGTCTTATATGATTTCTTGTTTATCAGAAAAAACCGTTTGGCAACGATCGTGGTTGGAATCTCTCTGTGTCTTATTCTCTTTGCCCTATCTCAAATGTTTGCTCGTGCCTTTGCCTTGCCGACAAAACCATACTTCGAAAATTGGTTTGAATATGTGTCCGAACGGAAACTTTGGGAAGATTATGTGTCATTTTTCGACAAGCGGACGCTAAATTCCTATGCCATCGCCGATTACATTAAGAAACGTTCAAATCCTGATGACCCGATTTTTGTCTGGGGAGATGCCGCTGGGGTCTACGTTTTATCCAACCGCCCGGCAGCGATAAGGTTCATCCAAGCCCACCATTTGACAACGATTGATCCTGCAAACTATGACGCTTTAATTAATCAATTAATTAAAGTGAGGCCAAAATTCATTATCATCTCCCGCCCGGTTCATTTTGCCTTTCCCCTTTTGGAAGATTTGGTTAGTTTCTACTACAAAGAGGTGGCTGTGTTCCAGGATTTGCATGTTTATCAACTAGCAGATGAGAAAAACTTTTAAGATTATTTTTATTTTGTTGTTTTTACTTTGGCTTTTAATCAGTCTTTGGATGCTGATTGGTAACAGGCACTGTGAACTGGTACCATACCTAAGTGTGCCTCAAGTGAACTCTCCATGTAGTTGGGGTTTTCCTTTAAAATGGGGTTATTCTCCTATGTTTCCGAAGTACTGGGGAGAATTTAATATTCAATATTTTAGCCTTTTGTTTGATCTTGTTCTCTGGGGAGGATGGACAATATTATGGCTCTTCTTTTACAGAAAATTGTTTACTAAAAGTCGCTAAGATAAGAGCTAAATTTCACTTCCAAAAGACCTTCGGGAATGTCAGCGATGAAACGGCTGAGCATGTTGGAACTGCGGGTACCGAAAAAGAGGCGTTTACGGGCGTAGGTTAAGTAGAGCTTTTCGCGGGCGCGGGTGATGCCGACGTAGCAAAGCCGCCGTTCTTCCTCCATTTCGGAATTGTCCATGAAGCTGCGGCTGTGGGGAAAAATCCCCTCTTCCATGCCAACCATGAAGACGACCGGAAACTCAAGGCCCTTGGCGGCATGGAGAGTCATGAGAGTGACAGCGCCGGAGGAGTTCGTCGCTGATCGTTCATCGCTTATCGCAGACGGAAGGGCTTTAGATTCTTTCTCAACCAAGGCAACGTTTTCGAGAAATTCTTCCAGGTTGGGAAATTCACTGGCCACTGATAGAAGTTCTTTAATGTTTTCCAGCCGGGCCAGATCTTCTTCATTTTCTTGGTCAAAAAGATCGAGGTAGCCGGTGACATTGAGAACTTTGTCGAGAAGGTCGAGACTGGTCAAATTAGACAAATTTGACTCATTGGACTTGCTTGCCTGAGCAAACTCCTCAAGCTTGGCCAGGCGGGCTTTGCCCAGCTTTTCGACACGCTTGGAGGAAACGGAGTCTTTGGGGTTGTGAAGAAGCCGGAGGTAGGAGAGAACGTCTTTGACTTCTTTGCGTTCATAGAAGCGAGTGCCGCCAACCAGAGTGTAGGGTATGCCCTCGTGCAGAAAGGCTTCTTCCAAAACGCGGGATTGGGCGTTGGTGCGGTAGAGGACGGCAAAGGATAAGTAGTTCATTGCTGATCGCTTATCGTTCATCGCGGAACGAATTTGGTCGAGGACAAATGCCGCCTCGTCTTGCTCGTTGCGGGCCTCGAACATGACAATTTTCTCGCCGCCGTCTTTTTGCGTCCAGAGTTTGAGAATCGGGTGGGAGCGGTTTTTGGAAATGACGCCAAAGGCCGCGTCGAGGATTTTTTGAGTGGAGCGGTAGTTTCGTTCGAGATTAAAAGTTCGCACCTGCGGAAACTCTGCTTTAAAGTGAAGAAGGTTGCGAAAGTCGGCGCCGCGCCAGGAATAGATTGACTGGGAAAAGTCGCCAACAACGCAAATGTTCCGGTGTTTTCGGGCAAGAAGTTTCGTTAATTGAAACTGAGCGTGATTGGTGTCCTGATATTCATCAACAAGGACATATTTCCACTTGGATTGATACTTATCCAGAATGTCTGGAACAGCACGAAAAAGTCGAACTGTCTCCATGATCAAATCGTCAAAATCCAGGGCTTCGTTTTCCTTGAGAGCTTTTTGGTAGGAAAGATAAATATCCGAAACGGTCTTTTGAAAAAACCCCCGGGCGTACTCGGGATATTGCTGAGCACTGATCAACTGGTTTTTTGCCTGACCGATGGTTGCCAAAACAGCCCGGGGGTTGAAGTTTTTCTGGGAAATATCCATCTTGGTCATGACGTCTTTAATCAGGTCAACACTGTCATTGTCGTCGTAGATGACGTATTGCGGCGAGATGCCGATTTCTTTGCCATCGATCCGCAAAATCTTGGCGCAGAGGGAGTGGAAAGTGCCGGTGAAGGGCTGGACATTAGTGGCTAGTTGCTGGTGGCTAGTTGCTAGTAGATTACGAACCCGTTCCTTCATTTCATTAGCGGCTTTGTTGGTGAAAGTTACGAGCAAAATATCCTCAGGGTTTGCCAGACCTTCGGCGACTAGATAGGCCACGCGGTAGGTCAGGACGCGGGTTTTGCCGCTGCCGGCACCGGCTAAGATTAGCACGGGGCCGTCGGTTGCTTTGACGGCGGCTTGTTGATCGGAATTTAAATCTTTAAGAAGGGTGTCCATTCAAGGTAGAATTAGCTAATGACCAGCCCGAAAGATCTTCTGACGCAGGTGCAAAACGAGATCAAATCAGAAAACGAATTGGAATATTTCCTGACGCACCAAAATCGTTACCGGTTCATTTTAGAACAAATTGCCAAATTAAACCTGCCGCCCGCAGCAAAGATTCTGGACATCGGCTGTTTCCCGCTTCATTTGTTTAAAGCCTTGGAGCTGGCAGGTTATGAAGTTTTTGGAGTCAGCTCAAAGCATGAACCAGTCAAGAATGCCCGTGTTGTTAGCCTAAATATTGAGAAGGATAAAATGCCGTTTGCCAACGATTTTTTTGATCTAGGGCTTTTTTCGGAAGTGATGGAGCATCTGCTTTATAGTCCCCTAGTCTATCTAGAAAAGCTCAGGAAGGTTTTGAAGCCTGACGGGTATCTGCTTCTGACGACTCCGAACGCGATTCACTTAAAACACCGGCTGGAACTGCTTGTTGGGAAATCGCCGCACTTTCCCCTGTTTCAGCTCTATGAATCGACGGCGGATAATGATTATATTTATCACCGTCATAACCGCGAATACACTCTCCCGGAAATTAGAGAAATTGTGCGGAAAGCGGGGTTTGACATTCAGTCAGCGACGAGCTTTAATGCGTACTCGCCCTTTCGGGAAAAATTGCATCCGGAAGGGAGGGCGGCTAAGATTATTAAGGGCATGGTTTTTCTCTCCACTGTCGCCGTCGGTTCTTTTCGGGATTCAATATATATTTTGGCGCAAAAGAATGGATAGAAAGTTTACAATTGTCGCTAACTGGAAGGCAAATAAAACTGTCGCGGGGGCACAAGAATGGATTAAGCGTTTAGCAGAAAGCGGAAAGCAGATAGAGAGTGAATCGATGACGATTGAAGTTGTTGTTGCGGCACCATATCCACTTCTTAACGCTTTACGCTCGACACCTGACGCTACTTTGGCGTCTCAAGACATATCCATGTTTTCAGTCGGGGCTTATACAGGCGAAGTGCCCGGAGAACTACTCAAAGATGTGGGAGTTGAATACTGCCTAGTTGGACACTCGGAGAGACGTAAGTACCTTGGAGAGACGACGGAGATGGTCGGGAAAAAAGTTGACCAGGCGATCAAAAATAAAATTATCCCCATTATTTGTGCCCAGTCAGGGGAAGAAATTCCCGAAAATGTCCGGAACTATTCTCCAGAACAGTACCTAATAATGTACGAGCCTTTCGAGGCAATCTCGACCGAAGGAAAATATCATCCGGAGGATCCGAACAAAATTACGGAAACCCTTCAAGACTGGCAAAAACATCTTCCGGCTGGAGTTCAATTTTTGTATGGAGGAAGCGTAAATTCAAATAATGTTCACCAGATACTAGCAACCAGCAACCAGCAACTAGTTTCCGGCTTTGTTGTGGGTCACGCGTCTTTGGACCCCGAGGAGTTTTTTAGTATCATTAAACGATGCCTTCTGACCCCCTCGCTTTAGTTTTGTCCCGAGGGCGACGCCGGATCTTTCGTAACTACCGAGTCGTCCGTTTTGGTCTGGTCGGAATGATGCTTGGGGGATTAATTTTGTTACTAGGGATTGTCGCGGCGCCACTCCTACGGCTGGGTCGGGAGTTTTTGGTGGGCCCGGTGAATGTTTTTTCCATTACTCTGGGCGGGGGGGAGGAACTTAAGAGCACAGATGGGCGGACAAATATTCTTTTTTTGGGGATCGGGGGGGGCTCCCACGACGCACCAAATCTTTCAGATACGATGATCATTGTTTCTCTGAAGACAGATCTGGGAGGGAACCAGACAGCGGCCAATGAGCCAATTACTTTGATTTCAATTCCCCGAGACATCTATCTTGACTCTTTGGGGGACAAAATTAACAGTGCCTACGAAACTGGGGCGGAGCGAAGCACGGATGCGGGCATGAGTCTGGCTAAAGGAGCGGTGTCGCAAGTCACCGGACTGCCAATTCACTATGTGGTGCGGGGTGATTTTGTCGCTTTCGAGAAAATTATCGACCTAATCGGAGGGATTGACGTCACGGTGGAACACACTTTTGATGATTATAAATATCCCCGGCCTCTTTCGGAGGTAAAGGATTGTCAGGGCGATGAAGAGGCCCCGTGTTGGTATGAACATATCCACTTTGAGATGGGGCCAACACACATGGACGGCAGGACTGCTTTGAAGTTTGTCCGCAGCCGGCATGCGGATGGCGATGAGGGAACAGATTTTGCCCGATCCCGAAGACAGCAATTAGTTATTTCCGCCGTCAAAAAAAAGGTTTTCTCTTCCCAAGCTCTTCTGGACCTGTCAAAGCTGGAACAAATTTACAACACTCTCAAGGAACATCTTGCCACTGATGCCGACCCGTCACTGGCTCGAAATTTTTTTGACCTGGCCATAAGGTATCGGGGAGCAATACTTCAGAGTGTCATCCTGGACATGAATCTTCTGGACAATCCGCCGATTGACGAGCGGGGGTGGATTCTTGTCCCCAAAGGAGGAAGTTGGGATGGAGTGCACGAATATATTAAGGAACAGTTGGGGCTAGAACAGAAGGAAAGCTCCGGTTAGCAAAGCCCCAAGGCCAAGAACGATGGCCCCGAGAGTGACGGCGATGTTACCTGATTCAGGAATGGGCGGCGGGGTGGCAGCTGGCTGGCAAGCAGCGTCAGAAGTGCACTGGTCAGAACCGGCCCCAGTTACAGCGACGCAGGCGTTGTTTTGACATTCGCGGTGGGTGGTGGTGACGGTTTGACAATCGGTGTCAGTGCTACAAGTGGTTTGGCCCGGTCCGGAGACGGTCTTACAGGCTTCATTTTGGCATTCTTTGTGCGTCGTGGGGGCACAATCGGTATCGGTCGAACAGGTGTCCTCCCCGGCACCGGCGACAGACTGACAAGCACTGTCGACGCACTCCTTATGAGAGGCAGCCACACAGTCACTGTCAGCGGTGCAACTGTCGGTTCCGGCTCCTTGAATGGTCGCACAGGCATTATTTTGGCAAGCCCGGTGTGTTTGTGGCGAGACTGCATAGGCAAGGTTGACAGAACAGGTCGCTGACTGGCCGGTGGCGGTTTTGACGTCAGCTTTGATGGTCCATTTTTGACTGGTCGTCAAGGTGTTAGGAGCCGTCCAAAGAACAGGGTTGGCATTGGTGCTGGAGAGTGATCCGGGTTTGGTTCCGTCGGAGGTGACTGACCAGGTAATGGCTATCTTGGCGTCGGCTGGTTCAAGCGTGGCCTCAAGACGACGGCGCTCCCTGGGAGCGACGGGGTCAGTCGCAGGCGGGGGGGCGGAAATCTGTTTACACAAAAGACCGCCAGCAACACAAGGTTCAAGATAGGCAAGGCCGGCGTGCTTTGGCAGGCCGTCATTGGGGTTGTAGTCCGGCGTAAACATCGCGTCGACCTGAGCGGAGCCACAGGTGCCGGTGTTGCCAACTTTCTGCTCGAGATTCAGTTGATAGATTCCGGCTTGGCCACCACTCCCGGCCGGGACGGTGACCTCTTGGACAGACTGATTCTGGGAGCAGAAGCCTTGAGCGCCGTCTGATCCGGCCAGAACATCGGGACACCAGAATTTGAAGAGATAGAGCTTCACGGGTGTCGAGCAATTGTTGTAGGCATCACCACGAAGATAGGCGGTGTCACTTTTGGTGAAACCGTCGGAACGACTGACCTGACCAAAACCAAAGTCTTTACATTCTTCAGCTTTTGGCGGAGTGGTGACACGGCCTTGCTGGCGGAAAAAGAAAACGCCGGCGCTGAGTGTCAGAGCGAGAACCAGAACGGAAAGAACGCCAATAATGATCGGTTTTTTCTTGAAGAAATTCCCGCCGCTCGGGGCGGCGTTGACGGCATTAATTGAGGCGATGTCCACGACCTTAGGAGGGTTTTGGGTGGGGATTTGATCCTTTGGAGTATAGGCCCCAGAGGCAGTCTGGTTTTGATTGTTGTTGTCCATGAAAACGACCTGTTTTCAGCGTAAGCTAAATTCTGACGATTGTCAACGCTAAAGTGAACATAAGGAGAGTCAGGCCGGCAACAAGGAGAGGGACAATATTGTCCAGACTGCCTGTTTCCGGAGGCGTTGGGGCACTGGGAGTGGCGGTCGGGCAGTCAAGGTCAGTCGTACAAGTGTCAGGGCCGGAACCCGAGACGAGTTGACAAGCCGAGGCGACACAGGCAAAGTGGGAGACTTGAGCTGATGGGGTGCCGGAAGTGATGGGGAGGATGGGGCTGTCAGAGGACACAAAGAAGGTGCGACTGACAGTTTGGGTCGTGCCGTCAGCATTGACGACGGTGATCGTGACGGTGTGTTCACCGGGGGCGAGACCGGTGGGTGGCGTCCAGGACCAAGAGCCATCAGGGCCAGCAATCACTGTTCCGGAGTAAGTAGTTTCTGAATGGATGATTATTTTAATGACCTGTTTTGGCCCAGCCTTACCGGAAATGGTCGGAAGGTTGGTGGAAAGTGATTGACCAGAGACGATGTTCACTTTGAGATCACCGGAAGATAGGTTGGAGGTGGGAGACGGGCTGACTTTAAAACGCGCTTGTGTTGTTGTCTGGGTTTGACCGGAGGTGGTGGCGACTTCTGCCAACTGACGGCCGGGTTCTCCCGAGCAGTCAAGCGTTTGACCCAGAGAGACGTCAGGTAAGGGACGGTCACCCTTGCCCAGAGTGCAGGTGATCGTCGCCTTGTCAGCCGCTGTGGCAATGATGGTAATGGTTTCGGAAGGAGTGGAGTTGGGATCAATGGGTTGACTGAGATCTTGGCTTCTGGCAGTGGCAATCGGGAGGACATAGTTGCCATCGGTCTTGACGAGCGTGGCCAGCGGAGAAATCCCCGGGGCTTCCCAAAGAGCAATGGCACCGGAGGCGGGGGCTTTTTGGGCACTACGAGCCTGGCCAAAGACTGGGTCAAGAGCGACTGATGAGGCTAGGGACTTTCCGGTCGACACGGCAAATGGACTGCCGCCATCGTCGGTGTTACCGAACGAGGGTCTCACGGAACCGACTTTGAAATAATACTTGGTGTCCGGCTGAAGATTGCCGACCCGGACAAAGTGCGTGAGATATTTGGCGTCGGGATCGGTCAGCGCCCGATCGTCAAGTGCGATTCCCCCCGTGAGTTCTGGGGTGGAACCATAGAAAACCGCACCAGTGACTTCCTTTCCTGTTGTCCAGTAGACGGTAAAGGAGGTGTCGGTGATATTGGCAAGATTGACTTTGGATGAGGGCGCTTCTTCCTGATCAGCTTTGACAAAAACTTTCTTGATTTCGTCCAAACCTCGAGTTCCCAGAAAAAGCCCCCCCAGAAGAACAAGCACCCCGAAAACAGCCAGGGCAGTGGGGATGCGTTTGGTCGACAAAAATGAAAAATTGATCATGGCCTATCGGGAACGTTGTTTTAATGACTGTAGGAACAGCAGGTCTAAGTCAGGGTTTAAGGGGGTGGTCAGTTGATTGACGTTTTGGGGCACGGTTGAGCGCCGAAGGGTCGTGGCGAGAGTGACACCAAGCCAGACGACCGCCGTTGCTAGGGTCAGAAGGGAAATAATTAGCCAGGCTTTGTCTTTAAATTTCATTAGTTAATAGTTCCAGCTTCAGTGCTGGGGGTGGCTTGCCAGTCATCATAGTAAAAGGCAAGGCCGGTGACTTCTGCAAGGACCAAGTTTTGGTTTGAGGACAAGAGATCGATATTGTAATTGACGGTGGAGAGACGAATTAGGCGGGGAAGGAGTTCTAATTGACCAATAAACGCTCGAACCTGGGCTCGAGTGCCTTTGGCCTCGGCGTGAAAAAGAAAAGACGGGATGAGTGAAAGAGGGGAGATGTCCGCAGCGGGGGGCGGGGAAGCGGGCAGGTTTACTTCGGCAGATTTTTCCGGCGGTTCATTTTCCAAATCAATGCCAGAAATTTGGACGGAGGTAAGGGCGATGCCTGAGGCGGAGGCAGTGGTCAAAAGATGGGTCAGAATCTCGTCGGGGTAGGGTTTTATGGGAAGAGCGGTATGGAGATTCGGCAAGGAGGATTCTGCCTGGCTATAGTTTTCCTGGGCGATGATGAGGCTGCTGATTTTGGCGTCGAGGGCGGTGGTGAGTTTTCGCTGGTCGTCAATCTTGCGAGTCAGGCCGAGAATGGTGCTGGAGGTTGGCGACAAGGCAAAGACGATGAAAAAAGCGATGAGGAGAATTGAGGCAATGAGAGTGAAATAACCCCGGATGACCGGGTCGGTGAAGACGGGCTCGATGTAGGTGTAGTAGCGGCTGTAGCGCTTTAAGAGAGCCGGATCTTTGCCTTCTGTTTGAGGGTTGACGGGATTCATGAGTTTTTAGGAATGTATGTGGCCGTGAGAGTAAATTTCACTAAGGGGTCAGCTGAACTTTTAGAGACTGTTTCCAGGGTGACTTCGTCGAAATCAGAGGAGCCTTTAAAAGCAGTGACCATGGTGGTGAGGAGACTATCTTCGCCCTTGCCTTGAACACTCAAGGTTGTTGGGGTCAGACTGGTGGTGCTAATGATAATACCGGAAGGGATTAGAGCCGTCATTTTGTCATAGACGGTGACGAGAGAGGGTGAAGTGGTGATTATTTTGGCCTTTTTGATCCGATCTTGGATGAAAAGAAACTGCTTCTCAAAATCTGAGGAGGCGATGATGATGGTTCGCCGGCGGTCAATTTCTTCAGAAAAATTGGCGACGTCGGAATCGAGCTTGAAACGGGAGAGAAAAGCCAGAACGACAAGGAGTTCGGTCAAGACGACGATTTTTTTTCCCCAGGATAGGGCCCACTTGAGAAACTTTCCCCCGGGCCGACTTTCTAAGTCGTCTTCAGGGAGAAGGTTGACGTCAGGAGTGGTGAGCTTCTTATCCATTCTGCAATTCAGGATAGAAGAAAAGTTAGAAGAAGTAAAGGCTGAGCGGTGTTTGACGGTGACTACTTATTATTAGCCACGAGGAATTTAGAGAGGCGGCTTTTGAGACGAGCGGATTTATTAGGATGAAAGAGATTTGATTTAGCTGCCTTGTCGAGTGAAGACGACAGACTGGCAAAGGTCTTCACTGTGGGTTTGACTTTAAACTGGGCAATTTTTTCCTTGATTTGCCGTTTGACGCTGCGATTCCTTTCGGTCCGAGCCAAACTCTGACGGAGCTTCTTGATGGCGGATTTAATTACCGGCATATTCGAAAATTTAAAATGAAAAATGAAAAATTTTGGGAGGCACTGTGTGCCTGCATTTAGACAACACCTTCATTTTATCAGGTTTGTGGGGCTTCATCAAGCAGTGTACAATTACGCAGTATGGTTAAGAATTTAATTAAAAACGGAGCGGACCTGCTTTTTCGAAAACAGACGAACATCCTTTCAGCAGCATCGGTCATTGCGGCAGCCTTTCTTTTAGCCAGACTTTTGGGGCTTATTAAGTATCGGTTGTTGTTTTCTGTTTTCAGCGTCAAAGAAGTTGGGCTTTTTCTGGCAGCTTTTAAACTTCCCAGTCTCGTTTTCGACGTCATTGTCATGGGCGCTCTGACAAGCGCTTTTATTCCCGTTTTTACGTCATATCTGGCTCGGGGCCGGGAAAAGGAAGCAAACCATGTGGCCTCGACAGTTTTAAATTTGGCGACGATTACCTACGTCTTTTTGTCGGTGGTGTTTATCGTCTTGACCGAGCAACTACTGGGCGTAATTGCGCCAGGTTTATCGAGAACGGAAATTGGGGTGGTTGCTCCGCTGACACGCATAATGATTGTTGGGCAAACCCTGCCGCTTCTCCTGGGCAACTTTTTAACCGGGATTCTTCAGTCTCACAAACGGTTTCTCCTGCCGGCTTTAGCGCCAGTGGCATACAACTGCGGGATTATCCTGGGGATCGTTTTTTTGTCGGTGCCACTTGGGCTTTATGGCCCAGTCGGAGGAGTTGTCCTGGGAGCAATTTTTTTCATCTTGATTCAGATTCCCTTAGTGCGGCGAGTGAGATTTGAATATGAGCCGGTCATTGATCTTGCTGCCTCGGGGGTGCGGGAAATTGGTCATCTGTTCCTGCCAAGGGCAATCGGGCTGGGGATTAATCAGATCAGCTACCTAGTCACATTCGGCTTGTCGACGCTGTTCACGGCGAGAGGAATCACGATTTTTGCCTTGGCGCAGCAACTGGAGCAACTACCGATTGGCATCTTCGCGGCAACAATTGCCCAAGCTGCCTTGCCAACGTTATCTGAAGAAAGAGAAAAGGAAGACCAACTTTCCTCATTTAAAAAGACCTTTTTGACCAGTTTGCATCAGATTTTGTTCTTGACCCTTCCAGCGGCCGCCATTCTCATTGTTCTGCGGATTCCGGTGGTCAGGCTGGTCTATGGAGCGCCAAATTTTGACTGGCAGGCCACTGTGGACACAGGCCGAACTTTAGCCTTTCTAGGGCTGGGACTAGTGGCGGAGGCAACGGTTAATCTGGTTATTCGAGCTTTTTTTGCCCTGCATGACAGCCGGACGCCAGTTATTTTAGGATCGGTGTCGGTGGTGGGCAATGTAGTCTTGTCAATGTTTCTGGTGGCCTTTCTGCACTTGCCAATCTGGGCTCTTGGGTTGTCAATGGCGGTGACTGACTCGCTTTATGCGGCAGCATTGTTAGTTTGTCTGCACTTTAAAGTTCAGCGTTTTTCCTGGCAAGATTTAATTATTCCGGCGGGGAAAATGTTTCTGGCGGCTGGGATCACCGGAGTTTGTTTATATGTCCCGATGAAACTTCTGGACCAGCTGGTTTTTGACACCACCCGAACCGTTCCGCTCATTATGCTCACCGGAACGGCCACGGTGATTGGGTTATCAGTTTATTTGTTTCTGACTTGGGTCTTGGACATCTCAGAGCTGCAGTCGTTCCTGGCTCTTTTTGGCAAGGTCCGAAAACTGCTGTTTGCCGCGGAGGAAACCGTTTCCGAAGTCGTTTCGGAAATTAATCCGGGCGTGATAGAATCGCCACACGAAGAAATCCCTTGAAATCAATTTTCAATTTTCATTTCTCAATTTTCATTCAATTTTCATTTGATAAATTTTCAATGAAAATTGCGCCTTGAATGAAAATTGTAAATTGAAAATTATCGTGTATGACCCAGGATCTTATCCGTAACTTCTGCATTGTGGCCCACATTGATCATGGCAAATCCACTCTGGCCGACCGCTTTCTGGAGCTGACGGGGACGGTGGAGAAGCGGGACATGGTCGAGCAGACTCTTGACTCCAACCCCATCTCCCGGGAGCGGGGAATCACCATTAAACTGGCGCCTGTGACAATGCACTACAAAATCCGAAGCACGAAATCCGAAATCCGAAACAATCATCAAATTCAAAATTCAAATGACCAAAACAGTTTCGGATTTCGAGATTCGAATTTCGAATTTGCAAATTCAGAGTTTACTCTGAATTTGATTGACACCCCCGGACACGTGGATTTTTCCTATGAAGTGGAGCGGAGTTTGGCAGCCTGCGAGGGGGCAATACTTCTGGTGGACGCGACTCAGGGAGTTCAAGCCCAAACCCTGGCGCATTTTCAAAAAGCGGTTTCGTTGGGGCTGACGATCATTCCGGTGGTCAATAAAATTGATTCGCCGAATGCGAAGGTTGAGCAGACGGTCGACGAATTAGCCCAATTAGTCAAATTGGACAAATCTCAGATTGGGAGAATTTCTGCTAAAACCGGGGAAGGGGTTCCGGAACTGCTGGAAAGAGTTGTCCGGGAAATCACCCCTCCTTCGGGTAAGGCCGACTCTCCTCCCCGAGCTCTAGTTTTTTCCTCACAATATGACCCGAAACGAGGAGTGGTGGCGTTTGTGCGAATTGTGGACGGGCAGATCAAAAATGATGAGAAAGTTTACCTGTTGGCCACCCAGAAGGAAGGAGCAATTCTGGAATTAGGGCATTTTACGCCGGAAATGAAGCCTTCAGGAGGGTTAGAGACCGGAGAAGTGGGCTATGTGGCCACAAATATTAAAGACCCCGAGGCAATTCGAGTGGGAGACACACTCACAATTTTCAATTCTCAATTTTCAATTCTCAATTCACTTTCTCCCCTGCCTGGATATCGAAGTCCGCAACCCGTGGTCTTTGTCAGCTTTTTTCCGGTGGACCAGGATGATTTTGCGTATCTGGAAGACGGACTGCGGAAGTTGAAATTAAACGATGCCGCGATCAGTTTTTCCCCGATTTCCTCAAAAGCGCTTGGGCGGGGTTTCCGCTGCGGTTTTCTCGGCCATCTGCACGCGGAAGTTTCCCAGGAAAGGCTGGAGAAGGATTTTGGTCTGGCCATTTTGGCGACGAGCCCGACCGTAGAATATAAAATCCGAAATTCGAATATCGAAACTCGAAACAATGACCAAAATTCAAATCCCAGAAATGCAAAACAAAATGTTTCGGATTTCGGATTTCGGGCTTCGAATTTCCTCGGATACGAGGAGCCCTGGGCCCGCGCCACAATCATCACTCCTCAAGAATATGTGGGAGCGGTGATGACTCTGTGTGAGGACCGACGCGGCAAGCTAATTAATATGGACTACCACGGCAGTCACGTGACAGTGCACTACGAACTGCCGCTCTCGGAAATCGTGACGGATTTTTTTGACCAGTTGAAGTCAAGATCGTCGGGTTATGCGAGCATGGATTATGAGGTGACGGACTACCGAGCTTTTGACGCCGTCCGGCTCGATATCCTTATCAACCATGAAGCCATTGACGCTTTTTCCCAAATCATGGAGAAGTCCCGGGCAGAAAAATACGGCAAGTTTCTGGTGGAAAGACTGAAGGAGACAATTCCCCGGCAACAGATACCGATAGCAATACAAGCGGCGGTCAACGGCCAAATCATCGCCCGAGAGGACATTCCGGCCTTCCGCAAGGACGTGGGGGCAAAGTTATATGGTGGTGATTTTACAAGACGACTAAAGTTAGAACAGAAACAGAAAAAAGGCAAGGAAAAGATGCTTGCCCTGAGCCGAGCCGAAGGGAAGCAGATCGGAAAGGTTTCGATCCCCGGCGACACCTTCTTGAAGATATTCAGAACATGATTTAGCTAGTCAGCTCTTCTGCCTGTCTTCTTTTCTCGATCTTGGCGAATCAGGATTATCACAATCGCAGACATAAACACAAACAGGATCAAATACAGAGCAAGGAGACTGTTCATCTTTTTTCACCTTCTTTCATATCTTTCAATAAAAGATAGCTTGCTATTAACCCTAAGGAGGCAAGTCCAATCCCAGTTATTAAAAGTGGAAGAGAAGTTCTCTCTTGAGTAAATAACTGTGCAAAGACGAGTCCTCCGATTGACAAAAATGCGAATTCTACTGCTTTCTCCCCATAAATTCTTTTTTGAACATTGTTGAGATTAATTCTCACGAGGGCATCTTAGCAAGCGAGAGACGGAAACTCAAGGATTTAATTTGCTTGATTCTTGCTTCCTAATTCTATATTCTGGTGGTATGAAAAAGCTGGCAAAGTTCCTGGCTTTGGTTTTGGTGGTGGTAATTTTTGGGGCGTTGACAAAATCGATAGTGAATGTTTCTGCGTCAATTATTCCAAATATTAAGTATGGACTGTTAGGCGGTATTACAGATAAAATCGGCTTACCTGCCGACCAAGCTCCGGACGTCAATATTAAGCTTAGAGATAAAAGGCAAATTTCCGGTGTCTTAAACCTGACCGATTCGCCAAATTCTCAAAAATTGATTGATCCCAGCGCCCCCAAGCTTTGCACTCTTTTTGAGCCTGACAGATCTGCGGGGAATCCACGGGTCTCTAGCCTATATGCAATAGGTGTTTATTCAGGGATTGCAAATGGTGTAGAAAACAGGCAACCAGCACTGGTTGGATTTCGGACTAGTCCAGGCGAGATTATCGAAGTCCCAACTGCAGGAATTCTAAATTATGGATCGGTTCAAGATCCTTATGATGTTGGGGAACATTACCAAGCAGTTGTAGTCTATGCGGACACGGATTCCATCGCTTTACATTATGAAAACGCCGACGGAACTGCTGATGGATATGCTGTGCATATTTTGAATGTGGACGTTGAACAGTCGCTCCTTGATCTATATAACCAAGCAAATGCAGGAGGAAGGGGCTCACTTCCAGCTGTTTATGGAAACCAGCCAATTGGTAAGGCACTTGGAAGCGAAGTTATACTGTCTATCCGCGATTCAGGGGATTTTCTAGATCCGAGATGGAAGCAGGAATGGTGGGCGGGATGCGATGGCACAAACACAGCTTCTGCTTTTGGCACGGGACGAAATATTTCTCTAGGCCAAGGACAAAATAATGCAAACTTAAGTTATCCGCCTCTGGGGACGCTTCAAGCCTGCCCGGCAGAAATTCCGATTGATATAAACTACACTACGCAACGTCCAAGTAGTAATACTACTGCTCCGCCAGGATCACGGGTCGAACCAGCAGAAGACACTGTCCCAGAATTCTATGGTGAGCCAGCCCAATGCCAAGCAGAACTTGCTAAGGGGAGCAATGCAGACCTTTGTAACATCGGTGACTGGCAAAGCATCCGTCGCTGGTGCTACCCCAATACCTGCGGTGCTATCCTGAAGGCCAATCCCAACCAGGACACAGTTGGTGTCGTCGTTGACAAAAACACAGGAAGAACGGAAGAAAAGCTTAAATGTGGTAGGTGTGGTTCTGCAATAAGTACGTTTTGTGATGAAGGATCTCCTACTTCCGATCCCAGGGTGATTCGACTTTGTGAAATATACAAAGGAGATGCCAAACCAAAAATAGTCACTCCTATGAATAACCAGCAAGATCTCCCTACCTGTGTTCCCACAAGGTCGTCTACGAATCGGTGTACTACCACCTGCGGCGATCCGTTAAAGGTTAACGCTCTTCTCCAAATGAGTAGGCTCGGCACTTGTGCCCTCGGCGATTGCACGGCAAATATTAATATTTCCCCAGACACAAAGCTCTATGTCCCGCTAGCGGCAAAATTGGCTAACTATTTTGCCGGAAATCTGGACTATGGCGGCGTTGGTGATGGAACAATCTCAAAAGAAGAATTAGTTAAAATCCGCGAGGAGGTGGCGGCGGGAAATACAGATTCGATCAATCAAATGTTTGCCCAGGCGGGTGTCGCTAAGAAATTGCTTCCGGCAGAGATTCAGGACCAATTGCGATGTCAATTTGTTAATTATGTCAAAGACAAGGTGGCAAAATTTCCGGATAAGACAAAGCGGGAAAATACGAAATATGTTTATACAGATAAGGATGGAAAGATCACAGAATTTAAGATCGATGATGTTCCGGCGAGTCAAATTCAGGTGCCGCCGTATCTGGATCCGGCTTCTTGCGGGAGACTTCCTTATGACAAAGGGGCGGTGGACGAGTGGAGACAAACACTTTCGGGGCAAGCCTGGTATGGTGTTCCGCTTTTTGACAATGAAGAAGCCCAGGGGGCTATTGAGTTCGTTTCAGCAAGCCCGACGACGGTGAACCCGGAACCGATTAAAACTTCAATCCCGGAAATCCGAAGGCTTTACAATGTGACCCGAATTCTGCGAAAGGCGCTCACACCGACTATCCCCATTGAAGAGATCGCTTCAGCGACAAATCCTTTGGCTCACGCGGCGCCAACCCCAGAATCTCTGAATTTGACAATCGGTCCGGCTATTAACCCGATGGCAAATCTTTATGCCTGTAGCAGGACTAGAACGCTGGAAGATATTTATAACAAGTTTGACAATGATCCATCCAAACCGCGATATGATCTTGAAAAGGAGGTTTCTAGTTATACTTTGGGCGTGGATTGCATTCAGAATGACGGCGTTTTACCTAAGGACCCAACGTCTCAGTCTCAAGTTTGCAGCGTTGGATCAGATGGGCAAATCAACTGCACCCAAGTTGATCCAAGTGCCAATCCGGGAGTGAAAGAATATGGAGTGACACTCCAGACAAGAAACGTTCAGCCTTATTTGTTTGATGTGTTTTTGCAAACAATTGAAAAATCTGGGGGGCTTTTGCGAATTTTCAAATCCACAGCATTGAAACAAGGAAAAACAGAGGATGAGTTTGAAGAGGCTTACAAACCACTTCCAGCGGAAAGCAATAAGGTTCAGTTTGAAATCACACAATCAGTTCGCGGGGGGGTGACGCTTGATGAGAAATCCAAAGAAAAAGGGTGGATGCTCCTGTTTGACAAACTGGGTGGAGTCTGGAACGCGAGGAATTTTGTGCTGGATTTGCTGAATCCGGACCAGGAGGCAGCGGGGACGGGATTCAGCGAACAGGTCCAAAGGCAGTTGGAAATTCTGAATGTTGGCTTGGTATATCTTTTTGGTTCTCAGTCAGAAGGAGTGTCCGGGCCAATGAGTGACGTGGATCTGGGAGTGGTGTTTGTTGATCCGAAAATCAGTCATGGCAACACGCTTCAAATTTACTCGCAGCTTTTTGATCTTTTTTCCGAACTTTTCCAAACAGAAAATCTGGACATTGTCTTTTTGGAAAGAGCAACGCTCGAACTTCGGTTTGATGTGGTCAAATACGGGAAAATTCTCTTTGCTGCGTCAGCGGAGGTTAAGGACACTTTTGAGCATCAAACAGTCATGTTGTACGCTGACTTTAAACCTGTATTAAACAATTTCGATAAAGCCATCCTTCACCGGATATGAATGTTCTTAAAAAAGAGGCTATCATCCCCAGAATTGACGGTATTCTTAAAGACCTGGATAAGCTGCGTGAAATCCAAAACAAGGGAGGGGAGAATTTAAAAACGGACGAGGATGCCTACGCTCTTTGTCAATTTTATCTTCGCCAGGCTTTGGAGGGAGTGTTCCACATCGGCGAACACATCTTGTCAAGGCTTAATGGCGGGCGGGCAACGGAATATAAGGAGATTGCTAAAAAACTGGGGGAAGCAGGAATTGTCGACCAGAAGTTTGCCCAAACAAAACTGACGGCCATGGCCGGCTATCGCAACCGCTTAACCCACTTCTACGCGGAAATTACTCCCGATGAACTTTTTGAAATTTTGGAAAAAGATTTGCCTGATTTCGAAATTTTCCTCTCTGCCATCAAAGACCTTCTCTCCAATCCTGGTAAGTATAATCTCACAATTGAATGATCGGGCGAGAAATTTTGTGCTAGCTCCTTCCTTGTGATATTCTGGAAAAGATGAAGAAAGTGCTCAAGCTGAAAGGCAAGACAGCCGTTTTTATTGATTGGGCGAACGTCCATGGCTGGCAGAAATCTCTCAAAAAACGAATTGATGTTTCAAAGCTGCACAAATACTTGAAGTCATACAAAGAAATTGAGGCAATCAGATTCTACTTTGGAAAGGACAGCAACGAGGGGTCGAAAAAATTCTTGCAGATGGTCGAAAATGCAGGATATTCACTGACTACAAAACTGGTTAAGTATATTTTGGTCGCAAAGGTTAAGGGTGAGGAGGTTTATAAAAGAAAGTGTGATTTCGATCTGGAAATTTGCATCGACGTGCATAAATTCATCGGGCGCGGTTTCGACAGTTTCATATTTTTTAGCGGCGACGGTGACTTTGAACCAGTTTATCAGCATCTACTATCTGAGAAGAAACAAGTAATCGTTGTCTTCGCTCACGGACACATGGGAAGAGAGATATACCAACTTGGAAGGAAAATTTATACAAAGGCGGTTGACAAGCTGGGAGCGGACTTGTTTTTCTAAAAAATACCCCCCCGATTGCTCGGAGGGCGTGATATGCTTGTATCATACTCTATGAATCAAATTTTGTCAAGATTGCCTTCTGGTTTTAGACTGAAAAGGATGAAAAAGTTTTTTTTCTTGTTTCTCCTCTCCATTGTATGTGTTTTGTTCTTGGGTTTTTACGTGGCAAAAGCTGCTTTTGCGATCCCGCCATGCAATCTTTCACAAGTAAATATCAACGATCAATTGCGCAAAAGTGTTCAATGTCAACCCTCTAGTGATATTGGCCCTATCGGGTTGGGCAGGCGAGTTTGTGATCCTGAGGAAAATCCTTGTGGTGACGAATCTTATGTTTATTGTGAAGCTCCGTACTCTCCGTCGCCCGGTTTTCCCTTTCGTGAGACGGTTTGTTTCAAGAAAGGAAAAACAACGGAACAACCCTCCTGCCCGAGCGGAAAAGGACAATGGGACCCTGGTCGACAATGTTGTGCGGTTGACACTAATTGCAGCGGCGAAGGTGGAACTGGAGTGGTTTGCACTGGAAAAGAGTGCCTTTCAGACGACACCCCAACATGCAGCAGGAATTCTTATCTCAATAGGTACGATAAAGACCTAAAGGCTTGTGTAAGCCCCACCGGTGCAAGTACTCCATGGTTGTTAAATTATGCAAATTGTGATGGAGAACCATTATCGGGAATTGACACAGCGATTGGCTGCATCCGCACAGACAAACTGGAGGAAACTGTTAATTTCATCCTGAAATGGGTTTTGGGGATTTCCGGAGGGGTAATACTACTACTGCTTATTATTACTGGATATAATCTGCTGACCTCGACGGGAAACCCGGAGAAGTTGCAGGGAGTCAAGGAAAACATCGTTTCGATTTTTTCGGGACTAATCTTAATCGGATTTTCCCTGGTGCTTTTGAAGGTGATCGGGGCAGATGTGTTGAAGTTGCCGGGATTCTGATCTCTGAAAAACATTTACTTTTTTGAGGAGGTCAGTTTTAAGGCGATGATGGCCAAGAAAAACGCGATGGCACTGAGGGCGGTTGCCACCTGCGCTTTGGATAAAAATTCTAAAAGATCGAAAGGTTTCATTTCTTTTTTGTTTCCAGTATAAGGGAGATAACCATGAGCACTATAGCAGAAGAGGAAAATCGAATCAAGAAGGACAAATCCGGCGCCAGGAAGACTGCGGCGAACCAGCCGGCAGCCAGGTTTTGGCAAACGCCGCTTAAAACCGCAAGCAGCGCGTTGCGGTTTTTCCTGGTCTTGAAAAACTCCATTGTTTTCAGTTTAGCATTTGTTTTTTTGGTTTTGATTTCAAGCTCTTTTGCTACTAAAGAAGTTTGGGCCGACCCCCCAACATGTCCGGGGTCGGAATCATGGAGGACACCGAGTATTATGAGTACAAGTTATTGTTGTGTGAACGATTTTCAACTTGCAGGCTGCACAGGAAGTCCAGCAACTTGCGGAACCGGATATTATGCTGATTCCTCTTACAGTGAATGTCAACCAATAGAGGCGGGTTGCGTACCTTCTTTCTGTGATTGCGATAAAATCAGCACGCAAAATACAAGTTGTGATTCATCCAAGGAATGCACTATTAGTCAGCGACCATTTGGAACAGGTGTCAAGTTTAAATGTGCACCGCTACGGAATCCAACACCCGCTCCCAAAACACCATCTCCTGAACCTCCTAAAGCTGCCCCTATCCAGCCTGTCACAAAGACAGGAGAGGGAGCAGTGGGGGGAATTCCGCTGCCAAGCAGTTGGCTGGGAAGTGTTGGGGCGGGGTTATTGCCAACAGGAGATATTGATTTTGTTACCGGAAAAGTGGTTCCGTTTGTCATCAACATTCTTCTTTTCCTGACCATTATCCTTTCCCTTATCTTTCTTCTTTTGGGAGGAATTAGCTGGAGCACGAGCGGCGGGGATAAGGAGGGACTGGCCAAAGCCAAGGCGACGGTGACTTATGCAGTTATAGGCTTGGTTTTGGGGGTGGGATCGTTTATAATACTGAAAGTTCTAGGATATTTGTTAGGAGTGAAACTTATATAGCTCTTGAACGGAAGCTTGACAAGCCAAAATAAAAGTGTTCAACTGAATGTGTTGAAGCTTTAAAAATTGCTTTTGGGGGAGGTGAAAAAATGAATAGATTTTCTAAATTATTCGCAGGAGCCGTAGCTGGGTTGTCGGGAGTCGTTTTTGCCGTTACGCAGGCATTTGCAGCCATCTCTCTCAATCCCTGTGATACCAGCCAAACTGGTTTCCAGGTTCCTTGTTTTCAAGACATAGGCCAAGTAGTCACTTTTGCCATAAATACACTTTTGTTCGTATCTTTTATTGCAGCATTGGTTTTCTTGATTATTGGAGGTATTCGTTGGATTATGAGTGGAGGCGACAAAGAGGGAACGGCTAAAGCAAAGGGTACGGTGACCTCAGCCCTCATTGGTCTGGTTGTTGTTTTGGGAGCCTGGGTACTCGTTAATGTTGCTTTACAGCTTTTGACGGGGAAGACCTTGAGCACTTTGACTTTACCAAGCTTGCAAGAGACTGGTGTGGGTACAAGTACAGGTACAGGTACAGGTACGCAGTGTGTTGTTACGATTGGGGGGAACGATTATCCTGGTCACTATAGTCTTAACACTGGACAGTGTGTTCGAGATTAAACTAATTCTTCGAAAGAATGAATTGTTTACCCGCCCGGAAGGGCGGGTTTTCGTGCCCCGCGCGAAGCTTGGCGAAGTGGGGTGATGGCTGGAGTGTGTACTTGACGGCATACACGTCGTGCATGGCTCGAACATGAACGGAGGAGGATTGCGCCCCGCGAAGCTTGAGTAAAGGAGAGTGGAGGTTTTTTATGTTACAATTATTTTGGTATGGGCCTGCTCCGGTGAGGCGTTTGGCCTGTCAAGTTGAGCGGCAGGGGTTCGACTCCCCTCAGGTCCATACCCTCTTGACAGAAAATGATGGAAGCGGTATACTTATATTTGACAGGTCGAGCGCTATTGCACCGGAGTGCCACTCATCAAAATTCCCGCTTCAAAGGCGGGTTTTTGTGTTTTAGGGTTTTCAAATTAATGAAGAAGATAATACATCTAGTATCGTTGCTCTCTTTGTTTCTGCTTGCCTACGGTTCACCGCCTTTGGTCTTGGCGGATTTTAAGGAGGGAAACGGTTGCACTAAGATTGGAGCCGAGGGACAACCAGTGGATGCCCCATCACTTGCCTGTCTAGCCCAAGTGGTCGTGAATGTCATTGGCCTGGCTCTGGCTTTTTTGGGGTTTGTGACGCTGGTTTTTTTGCTCATCGGATCGATCAAATTCATCACGTCTCGGGGAGATCAAAAGGCCCTGCAGAGTGCGAAAAACACGATGACCTATGCAATTTTGGGGGCGGTGCTGGTTATCTTTGCTTTCTTTGCTATTAACACCGTGACCACTATGCTTGGGCTCCCTCCAATTCTTTCCAGTTTCACGCTTTACCAGCCTTGACTTTAACCTCGAAGGTGTGTCATTCTATGTGGGATGAAGAGAACTCTTATTGTAATTCTGCTTTTGGTTTTTCTGTTCTTACAAGCACCTCACAGCTACGCAGACTCTGGTATTGTTAGCCCAGGCACACAAGCTACGGTCCAACAGCAAAATTATGGCACTTGGTTTGCACCATCTCTCGATTCATATTTGAGAGACACTTGGGGGAGTTTTGGAACCTCGGACAAAGCGGGAACGGGCACGCAAGACGGGCAGGACACAGGAAGGGGAAGTCGGGAAAGTGACGTGAACGCAGCCAAATGGGCGTCGATGATGGTGTCGTATGACGGTTTTGCTCTTGGATGTCTGTCAGCCCAGTGCGGCTCGGTGGCAAACGGAGCTCCGCTGGGGGCTTCTGGTTTCTTTGCCCGCGGAATTGACGCCATGATGACCAACCGACCAGCATCATCGATTGAGTATATCGCTTACCTTGGAAACAAACTGCATGTCCCGGGGACGCCGAATGTGGCCTATGCGGCCGACGGAGGATTGGGATTCACGAGACTTTCGCCGATCCTGCCGATTTGGACGGTGACGCGGAATTTGGCCTATCTCGTCTTTGCGGTCGTTTTCATTGTCATTGGGGTGATGATCATGACCAGACAGAAGATTGATCCCAAGACTGTCGCTTCAGTTCAGAACGCGCTGCCGAAGGTTATCATGGCGCTCATTTTGGTCACTTTTTCCTACGCGATTGCTGGTTTTCTCATCGACATTATGTACGTGGCTTTGGCACTGGTAGTAACTCTGGCGGGGTCAATAAGTCCGTCTATTGCCGACCACGGGAAAACAATTTTGAGTAAAAATATTTTCGCGACCGTCTTTGACATCACAGGATTTTTCAATATCACCGGCGGGGTTTTTGGGGCGGTGCAAAACATCACGGCAAGTTTTCTCGGCCCAGGAGGGGGTACTGTGCTTCAAGGGACTCCGGCCGAGCAAGCGGGGAAAACTGGCATCGGGGCGATTGCTTTTGTGGTGGTGGCGATTGCTCTGCTGATTGCGGTTTTTCGCACCTGGCTGGCGCTTCTCGGAGCCTATGCCAACATCATTCTCGGCGTCATTTTTGCCCCGTTGCGGCTCATGATGGACGCCATTCCCGGGCAAAACCAATTCAGCGCCTGGTTGCGGGACATGGTGGCCAATCTTCTGGCTTTCCCGCTGGTCCTCATTCTCATTTTGATCGGAGAGATCATTATTCAAGCCGGTCATGACACGACGGGAGGGTTTGCCCCCCCACTGATTGGAGGAAGTGATCTGACGGAAATGGCTGCCATTGTGGGCTTGGGAATCCTGTTGACGATTCCCAAGGCCGTCAGCATTCTTCAGGAAGCTCTGAAGACCCCACCGTTTAAGTTTGGAAGTGCGTGGATGGAGTCCATGCAACCCCCTGCTAATACAACTAGGGGCTTCGTTGCAGGAGGACTACCTTTCTTAACAACACAGCCTAGTGGTGCTAGGCGTGCAATTCTTCAAGGACTGGCTTCAGTTATCGCCCCAGGTAGACGCTGATGTCAATTTACCACCGTATAATCCCAAAAAACTTTGGAGCTATTCCAACGTATTTTTCTAAAAAATTAAATTCTTCTGGCAATAATAAGCCTGATGTTTGAATTGGTGTAGCAAAATTGTCATCATAATTAACTTCCAATCTATTCCTAGCTCTAGCTTCGGCGCTTGCTTCATATACCAATCGTTGGGTCCGGGGAACGCCTTTTTTCATTCCCGGGAGGCGACGGCCTTCAGGATTGATTTCTGAAATGAGTCCAATTGCAAACCAGGTCCAAGGGCTTTCCCAAGGACGAGCTTTTCTTACATCGCGAGGAAACTCGTCGCCCCAAACATTTTGAAAGGCTTTATTAATACTTTTGGGTCCATCTCCGTCCATTAATTTTAATGTTATATCTTTCGTGGTACAGACCGAGTAGGCCTTTAAAGAACGAAGTAGGCCAAGGAGAAAGCCAGTTGAATAACTCTCATCTGGCAGGGTGTCCCATAACATTCGATGGAAAGGAATACCTCTTCTGAGTTCTTCAAAAATTGTGCGAGTTTCTATTTTGTCTCCATTCGGTTTTGTTCCCTGTTCTAAAGTGTCAATTTTAGCCCTCCGCATCCAACCTTTGCCACTTTTCTCAGGAAAGTGAAACAGGGAAGCATCAGGACCACTGGGTTTATCTCCACCCGCTTCTCTGACAACGCGAAATGCCAAGCGCAGCAATTTCTGGATATCACCGGAATCTAAAGCCCCTTCAGCCCAGACGGTATTTAATTCGGCAGCTTCTCCGGTTTCAATTATTAGCCGACGGGTAATGAGTTCGGCATCGGTGCTTCCGGAAAGAAAGGCAATCACATGTTGTGCCCACGAACGTTCCCGGTTGTCCATCTCCTCAGTGAGAGGGTTTTTACCAAAAAGTTCTTTCAGGGAAAATCTTTGATCGTCAGGGGCATTTTTCACCTTATCTTGAAATTCCTTTTGATTTTGATTGGCTTTGATATTTGCGGGGAGAGTATCAAAAAATCGCTTGATGTCTTCGGCCCTAATACCATCTCGCTCCAGATAAGTTGGAACGCCTTCTGATTTAATGAGGTCGGTTTTTAAATCAGCCAAACTTTCCTGGGCCTCTTGGATTAACTGATCTCTCTCTGGTGTCGTGATGGGATCAACCTGAAACCTGGCCCGTTCTAGGTCCGCAACTCGGGGATCCAAGTGTCTTAAATATTCAACAAGCTGCCAAGGAAGGTTTCTGTTTAACTTCCTTTTTTCCATATCTTCCGCGGCTGATCCTTTCTTGCGGGCATCCTTTACTCTATCTTGATCTTCTTTAGATAGAATGTATGGACACATAGCTAGCCTGTCTGCTTCAGCCCATTTTCCTAAGAAATTGACATAAAGATTAACTGCCCGACTTATTTGCCAAGACAATGAAACTCCCTCTCCCGAGGGGAGTGTTTCGGTGGTTTTAGCCAGATTAGAGAGGCTTAAAGGAGTATTGATTGCCGACTTAGTCTCGAGAACATAGATCGGATAGCCGGCGTCAATTTTGGTTATTAGTTTACCGAGGCTTTCTTCGCTTCCGTTTGCTTTTTTATACTGTTCGAAAACATCGTGGACATTCTCTCTGGCATTAGCTTCATCAATTAGTTTTTGAGTCAGGTCGGGTTTTTTTACTCGGGCAATAATATTAGCAATTTCTGGTTGGGCGTACCATTTAAACTGCTTGTATTGTGTTTCACCATATTCCTCTTTTTTTCTGATTTCTTCACGGACTAAAGCTATGGCTTCATCGTCTTCTAGTGGCGCAAGGTATTCGGTAACCTTGATACTTAGTTTTAGAAGATAATGTTCAGCTTCCGGTGTGTAAGGAATTCTACCTTCTTGAAGTAGAGCTTGAAGTCGATCTAGTTGAACTCCATACCAATTAGGTGCCTGAACGGCATCAGGAGTGCTGTCAAAGACTTGAATAAACGTTGCTAATTGGTCTGTTGGGATTGGATCTCGTGTATCTCGTAGTTTCCAGTTATTCCCTCCGCCACTGGCTTCCGGTGCGCCTCTGTTGGTTAGTGCGACGTAAGTCGCAAGTTGGGTTTTATCGGGCGGGTGTCCGGAAATGTTATCCAAAAGCACGCGTCTAGCCCAAGTTCGTCCAGCCATCTGGACTTTATCTGGACGGATACTCTCTGCTTGTGAGCCTGAGTTTATCTCTGTGTTCATAGCTCAAATTTTACATCATCTTCTTCTTTTCACAAAATGAATAGTTCATTTGTTGCAACTTCAGACGTTGGAAGAGAGCCCTTTTGGACGACAATATCGTGAGCTGCCTGGGACATGATGCTCGTGCCAGGGCATTTTTCCGTTTGCGGGCTCATTTCTTCCCCAGACCTTCGTCGTGGGGGCCGACGGCAAGAATTATGACTGTCTTTTCCTGAACTTCATAGGAGAATCGGTAATGAAGATCAATCCTGGCTTCGTATTCATTTGATCCCGATTTTTTCCTCGCCCGGAGCGAAGGGTGAAGAGAATTTTCTTTCAGGAAATTGAATTGTTTTGCAAGTTTGTTTTGGAGGTTCTGAGGAAGTTTTTCAATCTGCTTTTCCGCTGTCCTAGTCAAGACAATAGTCATCTTTTGTGGAGTTTAGCGAAATACTTATCAATATCATTTTTGTCCTTCAAAGTAACGTATTTTCCGGCGGCATAGTCTTCCCGGGACTTTTGTTCTTGTTCTTCCCACCAGGCGTCGGAGCCATATTTTGGGGGCATGGTGGAAAGGACCTTATCAATGAGCTTATCCAGCTGATTTCGCATGAGCTTAAGCTCCGAATAGAGATCTTCGGCCGTTAGAGTCCTGGCTTTGGAAGCGGGAACAGTGTTTCCGTTCATGAGGTTATTATATCATCAGGACTTACGCGGTAAGTCCATGAATTTTTTGGGTTTCTCCCACTAAAAGAACTACTGCTCAATTTTCTCCCGTTTTCTCAGGAAAGATTTCTAGGG